>Ga0272446_1000020_pt1 | contig 191274 bp, 172 predicted proteins | sample YNPCB0061_FD_194587 | JGI IMG/M metagenome (GOLD analysis project Ga0272446, IMG submission 194587) | Hot spring microbial mat communities from Yellowstone National Park, WY, United States - YNP-CB-006-1 | ecosystem: Environmental > Aquatic > Thermal springs > Hot (42-90C) > Sediment | place... | reverse complement strand
CAACGCTTCGCCTCTGCCCTCGCAGGCAGCGACGCATGACTCGGGGTCAACGTGGATAGCTATTCCTTTCGTTGTTTGGACTTTCACCATTTCACCTCGCCGGCTTTGACCGGCGCACAGGAGAGTCCATGGACGCCGTCGCCGCGAGCTGCTCCCACATCGAGCGGGCGCTCGGAAAGAGCCCCGCCTTCCGCAAAGTCGAAGACTGCCTGTACGTCGTCAAGCAGGGCTCGACGTACGTCATGATCAACGTGCTCCCGACGGGAAAAGAGAACCCGACGGACAAGGCGGTCGTCCGCGTGCTGGCGCAGGTCGTGTGCGGTGTGCGCCCCGAGGCGTCGCTGTTCCGCCAGCTCCTCATCCTGAACGGGCAGCTCCGCTTCGGCGCGTTCGCCTACGTCCCCGACGGGGATCTGGTCATCTTCTGCCACACCATCCTCGGCGGCGCGGAGATGGATCCGCGCGAGATCCTCGCCACGGTGCATGACGTCGCGCTGGTGGCCGACGACTACGACGACCGCATCGTGGCGCGCTACGGCGGGCAGCGCATGCAGGACGTCGTCGAGCAGTCGGCGCTCAACCACCTGTTCGGCGGCGCCGCGTCGCCCGATCGCTTCGACGAAGACCTCTGAGAGGATCCGCGCAGATGATGAAGGGGGCTCGCGCCAACATCCTCGAGGCGATCGGGGGCACGCCGATCGTGCGCCTGAACAAGGTCGCCGCGCACGTGAAGAGCGACATTTATGTCAAGTGCGAATACCTGAACCCCGGCGGCTCGATGAAGGACCGCGTCGCGATGAACATCATCCGCGACGCCGAGCGCCGGGGGCTGCTCCAGCCGGGCTCGACGATCATCGAGGCGACGAGCGGCAACACCGGCGCGGGGCTCGCGCTCGTCGCTGCCATCCGCGGCTACAAGTGCATCTTCGTCATGCCGGACAAGATGTCGAACGAGAAGATCGCGGCGCTGCGCGCCTTCGGCGCCAAGGTGGTGATCTGCCCGACCGCCGTCGAGCCCGACGATCCGCGCAGCTACTACGAGGTCACCAAGCGCCTCGTGCGCGAGACCCCCAACAGCTTCCACTCGAACCAGTACTACAACCCGGCCAACCCCGAGGCGCACTCCGTCTCGACGGCGCCGGAGATCTGGGAGCAGACCGGCGGCGAGCTCGACGTCTTCGTCGCCGGCATGGGCACCGGCGGGACCATCTCGGGCTGCGGCAAGTTCTTCAAGGAGAAGAAGCCGGGGTTCCAGATCGTCGGCGTCGATCCGATCGGGTCGCTCTACTACGAGTACGTGAAGACCGGGCGGCTCACGAAGCCCTTCAGCTACTACGTCGAGGGGATCGGCGAGGACTTCCTGCCGGGGACGATGAACCTCGACATCATCGACCAGATCATTCGAGTAGACGATAAAGAGTGCTTCCTGATGACGCGCGAGCTGGTGCGTCAGGAGGGGCTCTTCGTCGGTGGTTCGTGCGGCGCGGCGGTGGCGGGGGCCATCCGCTACGCCGAGCAGCTGGGCGACGTGAAGAAGAACATCCTCGTGCTGCTGCCGGACAGCGCGCAGAAGTACCTGTCGAAGATCTTCGACGACGAGTGGATGCGATCGAACGGCTTCCTCGAGGAGGAGGATCCGCTCGGGACGGTGCGCGAACTGATGGCGTCGAAGCCGCGGCAGCGGACCATCGTCGCCGCCAAGCGCGGCGACAGCCTGCGCGCGGTGATCGCGATGCTGAAGGAGCACGGGATCTCGCAGCTGCCGGTGCTCGAGAGCGGGCGGATGATCGGGCTGGTGTCGGAGATCGATCTGCTCAACCACCTGCTCAAGCACCCGGGGCAGATGGAGACGCCGATCGACGACCTCATCGAGAGCGACTACGCGACGGTGACGCCGCAGACGAAGGTCAAGCTGCTGAAGACGATCTTCAACGACGCCAAGATGGTGTGCGTGCTCGAGCGCGACGATCTCGTCGGGGTCATCACCAAGATCGACCTCATCGACTACCTCGCGGAACGGCGGCAGTAGGGGCGCGAGATGCTCGCCGAGGTGATCATGGCCGCGCTGATCCTCGTCCCTCCGGGCGTGGCGGCGGTCATGTTCGTCGTCGGGCTGGTGAAGGCGGCGCGGGAGATCCTGCGGGTGCGGGCGCTCGTCGCCGCGGTGGCGACACCGGCCGCGGTGGCGGCGGGGCGCGTGGTGGTGCGCGGGCGCGCGCGGGCCGTCGGCGGGGCGGCGCCGGAGACGGGGCTCCTCTACCACGAGTGGGGGCGGGTGGCGGCGGTGCCCTTCGTCGTCGAGGACGCGACCGGCGCGGTGCAGATCGACCTCGGCGCGTCGCTGTTCGGCGACCTCGCGCCGCGCGGGCGGGTGGTCAGCGAGGGGGACGAGGTCGTCGTCGAGGGCGACGTCGCGCGGGCCGAGGCGAATTATCGTCAAGCGGCGAGCGCGGTGTTGCGCCCGTCGGGGCGGCGGGCGGTGGTGGTACCGCGCGACGTGAGCGGGGCGTGGCTGACGGTGCCGGGCGCGGTGGTGCGGGGGCTGGTGTGGATGGCGCTCCTCTACTGCATCGAGGCGGTGCTGGGCGGGTTCGTGTTTGCGATCACCGGTTGGATCTGAAAGGACGAGGACTCTCGCCATGAAGACGGGCTCGACGAAGCTGGAGACGCTGGCCATTCACGCCGGGCAGGTGCCCGATCCGACGACGGGGGCGATCTCGACGCCGGTCTATCTGACGTCGACGTACGTGCAGAAGGGGCCGGGCGAGCACCTCGGCTACGAGTACTCGCGCACGCAGAACCCGACGCGCCACGCGCTCGAGGGGAACCTGGCGGCGCTGGAGGGCGCGCGGCACGGGCTGGCCTTCGCGTCGGGGTGCGCGGCGACGACGACGATTCTGCACGCGCTGCGCGCGGGCGATCACATGGTCGCGGGCGACGATCTGTACGGCGGGACCTACCGCATCTTCGAGCGCGTGATGAAGCAGTTCGGGATCGAGGTGACGTACGTCGATCCGACGCGGCCGGAGGCGTTCGCCGAGGCGATGCGCCCGACGACGAAGCTGGTGTGGGTGGAGACGCCGACGAACCCGCTGCTCAAGCTGTGCGACATCGCGGCGGTCGCCGACATCTGCAAGAAGCGCGGCGTGTGGCTGGCGGTCGACAACACCTTCGCCACGCCGTACCTCACGCAGCCGCTCGCGCTCGGCGCGACGATGGCGGTGCACTCGACGACGAAGTACCTCAACGGCCACGCCGACGTCGTCGGGGGCGCGGTGCTCACCAACGACGCCGAGGTCGAGGAGCGGCTGCGCTTCCTCCAGAACGCGATCGGCGCGGTGCCGTCGCCGATGGACTCGTTCCTGGTGCTGCGCGGGACCAAGACGCTGGCCGTGCGGATGGAGCGCCACGTCGAGAACGCGCGCACGATCGCCGCGTGGCTGGAGGCGCACCCGCAGGTCGAGAAGGTCATCTACCCGGGGCTGGCGTCGCACCCGCAGGCGGCGCTCGCGGAGAAGCAGATGCGCGGGCCGGGCGGGATGATTTCGTTTGTGCTCAAAGCATCGGGGAAGCGCCCGGTGCTGGAGGCGGCGCGCCTGTTCCTGCAGTCGACGCAGATCTTCGCCTGCGCCGAGAGCCTGGGCGGCGTGGAGTCGCTGATCGAGCACCCGGCGATCATGACCCACGCGTCGATCCCGCCGGCGACGCGGCAGAAGCTGGGCATCGGCGACGGGCTCATCCGCATCTCGGTGGGCATCGAGCACGTCGACGACCTGCGCGGCGATCTCGAGCAGGCCTTCGCGCGCGCGGCGGCGTAGGTCGGGCGCGCGATGCCGAGGCTCCTCGTCGTCGAGGCGGACACCGCGCTGGCGGCCATCCTCTCGGACGTGCTCGTCGCCGAGGGGTACGAGGTCGGCGTGGTGACGGCGGCGCCGCCCGATCCCGATGCGCCGGCGCGCCCCGATGCGCCGCCGCCCGATCCGGCGGCGGTGGCGGCCGCGGAGGTGATCGCCGGCGGCGGGATCGACGCCATCGTCGCCGATCTGCCGCTCGAGGGGCTGCGGACGCTGCGGGCGGTGCAGCGACGGGCGGCCGGCGACGCGGGGCGGGTGGCGCCGGTGGTGGCGCTGGTGCCGCCGACGGTGCCGCCGCGCGCGCTGCGCCCGCTGGCGCTCGACGTCGAGCTGCGGCTGCCGCTCGATCTGGCGCTCCTCGTCGAGGCGGTACGGCGCGTGCTGCTCACCGGGCCGGTCGCGCTCGGGGCGGCGCCCGAGCCCTCGGCGGCGGACGACGAGACGACGCCCGACGCGGTGCACGTCCTCGCCGGCCACCTGGCGGCGATCTCCGAGCACTTCCCGAAGCTGGTGACGCGCGTGCGCGAGATCGCGGCGGGGACGCGCAACGAGGCGGAGATCGAGGAGTCGCTGCGCTCGGCGGTGCGCGCGGCGGCGAAGGCCGAGGGGTTCGCCGGGTATCTGAAGTCGTTCGCCATCGACGTCTCCGACGAGGAGGGGCCGACGGACGTGCGGCGGGCGATCAACTACGCGATGCAGGTGGCGCTGGCGTCGTCGCGGTCGCGCGCGCGCATCGAGAAGCAGATCGAGGAGGCGCCGCTGGTCTGGTGCGTCGAGGCCGCGCTGGTGCGCGTGTTCGTCGAGCTGCTGGTGAACGCGGTGTTCGCGATCCCGCGCGGGGCGCCCGAGGCGCACACCATCACCATCGCCACCGGCGTGGACGGGCGCGGCAACGCGCGGGTGGTGGTCAGCGACGACGGCGTGGGGATCGCGCCCGAGGTGCTCGAGCACGTCTTCGAGCCCTTCTACACGACGCGGCGGCAGGAGAGCGGCGTCGGGCTGGGGCTGTCGCTGTGCCGCGACGCGATCGCCGGGATGGGGGGCGAGATCGCCATCGAGAGCGAGCCGGGGCGGGGGACGCGCGTGCAGGTGACGCTGCCGCCGGCGAGCACGCGGGCGCGGAAGAGCGACCTCGGGCGATCGTAGCCTCCGATCATGTACTCGAGTCTCGATCGCGTGGACATCGTGGCGGCCGATCCGGCGACGGGCGGCCAGCGGATGGTGCAGACCGATCACCGGGAGGCGGCCGAGATCGAGGCGGAGCCGGAGGTGTCGGTGCTGTTCGCGCTCACGCGGGTGCTCAACGCGCGCAAGGTGGCGAGCCGGCGGCCGGCGGACGTGCCGACGGCGATCCAGTGCATGCACCTGCATCCGCCGCCGCCCTTCCTGCAGCAGGTGATCGCCTCGGCGGGCGGCGCGGTGATCGTCGACGAGGACACGGTGCTGCCGTTCGACGGGGAGCGGCGCGATCCCGGCGAGCTGGCCGACGCGGCCTTCCGGGCGCTGGCTGAACGTGTTCAGCGAACGCGTTCAGTGAACGCGTCCACTGCGCCGATCGACGAGGCCCTGCTGGCCGCGATCGAGGCGGAGCTCGACGACGAGGGCGCGCCCGATCGCGAAGAGGACGAGATCGCCTACTGGACGCGCGTGGTCGAGCTGGCCGCCGTCGGAGGCGAGCTCCTGCGCGCGCGCACCGGCGGCCGCTGGATCGTCGACCCGGAGAACTACGCCGACGTGCCGTTCGTCTTCACCTACGGCGCGGGCGGCATCGTCAACGTGGCCAACAAGGCCAAGAAGCGCGTCGACCTCGGCCCGTCGGAGAGCGTGGCCCAGCTCCTCCGCATCGTCGACGACGAGGGGAGCGCCGGGCGGCCGATCCTGACGCTGAAGCCAGCCGACTGGGACGGGCGCGACGAGGCGGCGATGCGGCCGCTCCTCGCCGGCTTCCCCGAGTCGCCGCTGGTGGTGTTCGCCAACGATCTGCCGCACACCGTCGCCATCCTCACCACGCGCGGCGGCCAGCAGCACGACCTCGCGGCGCTCGAGGCGAAGGCGCTGGAGACGCTGCGCACCATCGACGTCACCATCGAGGAGCTGGAGGTCAGCGAGGCGCTCCGCCTCTTCGTCGTCAGCGGCGACTTCTACGCCTGCGAGAAGCTCCTCGACGGCGACTTCATGCGCGCGCTCGAAGCGCGGGTGGGCTCGCCGCTCCTGGCGGCGGGGATCCCGGCCAAGGGGCTGCTCCTCGTCACCAACGGCATCGTCCAGCCGGAGACGATGGGCGGCTTCATGGCCATCTGCGAGGGGCGCTACGAGGACTCCGCCCCGCGCGAACGCATCTCGCCGGCGGTCTTCCTGGTGCAGGAGGGCGCGGTCTGCGGCGTGGTGCGCGCGACCGCCTCGTAGTACCGTCGACGCGTGACTGCCCGAGAGCAGCTGATCGACCGCGCCGAGGAGCGGGGCCTCTACCGCACGGCGACGCTGGTGCGCGCCTTCCCCGATCGCGACGTCTTCGAGGGGTCGGTGGCCTTCGACTCCCGCCTGACCGAGGCGCCCGCCTCCGCGATGTTCGAGCTCCTGCCGCAGCTCGTGCGGCGCGGCCTCGATCCGCGGCTGGTGGTGCCGCTCGTCGACGCGCTGGCCAGCGGCGGGCGCACGCTCGAGGCAGCGGCGGTGGCCTGGGACGCGCTCACGCACGCGATCTTCCCGAAGGGCGACGCGCTCGTCGCGCAGCTCCGCGTGATCGCCGAGCCGGTGGCGCGCATCGCCAGGCCCGCCGCGGCGCCGGGCGCACCGCGGGGGATCGACCTCAACCAGACGCCGGCGACGGAGCTGGTGAGGCGCATGGCCGCGTCGACGATCGCCAGCGAGAACGTCCTCGCGCTCTACGATCAGGCGCTCGCCCACCGGCTCGACGCGCTCGTCGAGCTCAAGCGCCGCCGCGATCCCGTCGTCGACGGCAAGGGCACCCGCGACAGCGTGCTGGCCTTCGGGCGGCTCCTCGACTACGCGCACCTCCCGACGTGGGCCTCGCTGCACCTCGACGTGGCGGCGCGCGGGCTGGGCGCTCGCGCGGCGGCGCTGGCCCTGTGCGAGGTGCTCTTCGACGCCGGGACCCCCGAGCGCATCCCCGGCGACTCGATCCAGCGCGGCGACGTCCCCGACGACCAGCTCTCCGACGTCGCCGAGTACCTCACCTATCGCAGCTTCGAGAGCCTCGGCGACGCCAACCGCGCCTACACCCTCCTCGAGCAGAACTTGAAGACGCGACCGCGGGCGCAGGGGACGCCGGCGCCGCGGCTCCAGGTCCTCCGCGCCCACGTCGGGACGCTGTGCCACGCGCGGCCGGTCTCGCTCGAGCGCGTCGAGAAGCTCGTCGACGGCAAGGGCGCCTGGCGGTATGGCGCGCGCGCGGCGGCGGTGGTCGCGGCGGCGCAGTCTCCCGTCGAGTCGCCGCGCCCCGCCGAGCGCATCCACGCCTTCCTCACCGGGTACGGCAACGACCGGCGGATGTGGGTCGAGGCGCTGTCGGCGGCGCGCGAGACCGCGGGGTGGAAGCGCGAGGCGTTCCGGATGATCGTGCGCGAGTGCATGGCGCTGCCGCACGAGGCGGCGGCGTGGAAGCCGCTCCTCATGTTCCTCGGGGCGACCAAGGAGCAGATCGCGGCGGCCGCCGCCGAGATCGACGCCGTCCTCGCCGGACAGCACGCGCGGTCGTCGACGGAGTAAGATCGCGCGACCCTTGTCGCGCGTTCGCAGGGGAGCCCCAGGGTGGGCTGGAGGGACGGATGCGTCTGTCGTTCGCGTGGGTTGCGGTCGCGCTGGCTGCGTGCACCGATGGGTCGGGCGCTGGCCCGGCGACGATCGCCGAGGCGGAGGTCATCCGCCCGGCGGTCTCCGTCGGAGGGAGCGGCGTCGCCGGCGAGGCGCGGGTCGGCCCGGGCGGGGTGGTGGCGGTCGCCGACGGCGGGCGCGCCTGGCTGCGGCACGACGGCGCGCTCCGGCTGCTGCTCGACGGCGGCGCCAAGGCGCGGGTCGAGGAGGACGCGGTCGCGCTCGTCGAGGGGCGGCTGTTCGCCGACGCCGACGCGGCCATCGCGGTGCGCACCGACGCGGTGCGCGTCGAGGGCGCGGGCGCGGCGTTCGAGGCGCGGCGCGAGGGCGAGGGGCTGGCGATCTACGTCGCGCGCGGGCGGGTCGCGTGGGCGGCGGCCGCGGGGCGCGGCGAGGTGCGCGCGGGCGAGCTCGCAACGCTAGACGGAAAATCGGCCAAGGTGACCCCGGCGCTCCTGTGGGACGACTGGACCGGCGGGCTGGGCTGGCCCGAGGCGAGCGGCGCGGCCGGCGGCGGCGACGGGCGGCGCGCCTTCGGCGAGGTGGGCGCGCGGCGGCCGGGCTCGCTCGGCGAGGCGCGCTTCCCGCTGTCGATCACGCGGCTCGAGGTGCGCGCCCGCATCGACGAGGATCAGGCGACCACGCGGGTGGTCCAGACCTTCTTCAACCCGGCGTCGGACACGCTGGAGGGGCTCTATCGGGTGCGCATCCCCGAGGGGGCCATCCTGCGCCGATTCGCGATTGACAGAAATGGCCGCTGGGCCGACGGCTACGTGAAGGAGCGCGAGACCGCGCGGCAGCAGTACCAGGCGCAGGTCTACGAGGGCTCGACGAAGGATCCGGCGCTCCTCGAGTGGGAGGCGCCGGGCAGCTATCGCGCGCGGCTCTATCCGCTGCCGGCGGGGGCGTCGCGCAAGATCCTCGTCGAGTACACCGAGTGGCTGACGGCGCGCGGGGCGGAGCCGACGCGCTCGTGGCGCTACCCGATGGCGGCGGGGGCGAACGCGCCGCTCTTGCAGGAGCTGGACATCGAGGTCGACGTCGAGAAGGCGCAGGCGAAGAGCGTGCGCGCGGGGCTCGGCGCGCGCATCGCGCCCGACGGGAAGAAGGTCACGCTCGAGCGCACCGACTATCGACCGCGCGCCGATCTGGTCGTCGATCTCGTCGGGCCGGCGCGCCCGGCCGGGCAGGCGCGGGCGTACCGCGCGCCGCACAAGCTGATGGGGCGCGTGCTCGCCGGCGAGGACGACTACTACCTCCTCCGCACGGTGCCGCTGCCGCGCGACGACGGCGGCGGCAAGCGCGCGCCGCTCGATTTGGTGATCCTCGCCGACGTCTCGGCGGGGACCGACCCGGTGCACCTGCAGCTCGCGCGCACGACGGCGGAGGCGCTCTTGCGGCACCTGGGGCCGGACGATCGCGTCGCGCTCGTCGGGGCCGACCTCGAGCTGCACGCGCCGGGGCCGCCGTCGGCGAAGCCGGGCAAGCCCGCGCTCGTCGCCGCGCAGAGGGCGACCACCGAGCAGCTCCTCGAGGCGCTGGCGCGCCAGGGGACCGGCGGCGCGACCGATCTCGGCGCCGTGCTCACGCAGGCGGCCGGGCTCCTCGAGCCGAAGCGGCGCGGCGCGGTGGTCTACATCGGCGACGCGCTGCCGACGGTGGGCGAGCTCGACGTGAAGGGGCTGCGCGAGCGGCTCGAGCGGCTGCCGGCGCCGCTGCGCCTCTACGGCGTCGCGCTCGGCGATGAAGGCAACCTGGGGCTCCTCGAGGCGCTCTCGGCCGACGGCGGCTTCGCGCTGCGCGTCGGCGATCGCGGCGGCGCGGCCGGGGCGGCGCTGCGCATCCTCGAGCACGCGTCGCGGCGCGCGCTGGCGCGGCTGACCGTCGATCTGGGGCCGTCGGTGGATCGCGTCTACCCGCGGCGGGCCATCACCGCCGTCGCTGGCGAAGCGATCACCGTCGTCGCGCGCGTGAAGTCGGGGGTGCCGTCGCAGGTCGCGCTGCGCGGGCTCCTCGACGGGGAGGCCTGGTCGGCGACGCAGTCGATCGTGACCAAGCCGATGGTCGCCGACGACGATCTGCGGCTGCGCTGGGCCTCGGCGCGCCTCGGGCAGCTGCTCGCCGACGGCGCCAGCGCCGAGGAGGTGGCGGAGCTGGGGACGCGGCAGAACCTGATCACGCCGTTCACGTCCTTCTATGTGCCGAGCGCCGACGAGCTCACGCGGCTCATCATCGCGCCGGAGATCGAGGTGAAGTCGGCGGGCTGCTCGATGCGCAAGGCGGAGGCGCCCGCGCCGTCGGTGGCGGAGTCGGCGCCGATCACGCTCGAGCCGCCCGCGGCGCCGCCGCCTGCGCCCGTGGCGGCGCCGGCCTCTCGCGCGGCTCCGAAGGTCGTCTCGGCGACGACGACGCCGGGTGCGCCCGCGATGGACGCGCCGGCAGCGGCGGCCGAGCCGATGCAGGAGCGCGCCGCGAACGAAGACGCGAAGGTGGCGCTGGCCAAGCCGCAGGAGGAGGCGCAGTCCGATGGCCTCTTCGGCGCGCTCGGGCTGAAGGGGACCGGCGCCGGCGGCGGCGGCTCCGGCGAGGGGACCATCGGCCTCGGCGGCATCGGGACCGGCAGCGGGTACGGCAGCGGCAGCGGCGGCTCGGCGAAGAAGATGGCGCCGGCGGCGACACGCGGCCCCAGCGACGAGGGCAAGATGGGCAAGCGCGACTCGCGCCACGCCAGCAACAACCGCTACGGGGTCGCCGCCAAGGACAAGAGCGCGCCCGACGACGGCCAGCCGAGCTCCGGGGCGCTCGCCAGCATCTTCGGCGGCGACGCGTCCGCCAACGACGGTGACTTCGAGCAGGGCAACGTCTCCGACGAGAGCGGCCGCGATCTCATCCTGCAGATCAACATCTACGGCCACCGCGCGCATCGCTGCTCGGCGGCGGCGGCGCTCCCGGCGTCGGAGCGGCGCGACCTCTGGCGCGAGCGCCTCTCGGCGCGGCGCACCGTCGACCGCGCGCTCGAGGTGTGGCAGGACGCGCTCGGCGGCTGCGAGCTGCGCACCTGGGGCGACCGCACGGCGCTCCTCCGCGCGATGCTCGACTCCGTCGGTGTCGGGGCGAACGGCGCGGCGATGCTGGTCCAGCTCTACCACCGCTTCGGCGAGGACGCGGCGGCGCAGGGCTACCTCCGCCGCGCCATCCTCGGCCACGTGAAGACGGCGGCCGATCTGCGCACTGTCGTCGACGGGCTGGGGCTCGGCGAGGACGCGCAGCGCTCGATCGCCATGTCGCTGGTGGCGAAGGCCAAGACGCCGGCCGAGCGCGGGACCGTGCTCGAGCAGCTCGCCCAGAAGTGGCCGGACAACTTGGAGCTCAAACTATCGCGCCTCGACGCCTACGAGCAGGCCGGGCGCCCCGACGACGCGCGCCGCCTCGCCGAGGAGGTGCGCGCCGATCCCTACGCCGACGCGCGCGCCCGCACCGCCGTCGGTGAGCTGCTGGTGCGCGCCGGGGACCTCCCGGCGGCCCGGCGCGCCTTCAGCGAGATCGTGGAGTTCGCGCCGCGCGATCCGCTGGCGCGGCGGCGGCTCGGCGACCTCTATCGGGCGCACGGCTGGTGGGACGAGGCCTATCGCCAGTATCAGACGCTCGCCGAGCTGAGCCCGGGAGACTCGACGGTGCTCCTGCTCCTGGCGGCGGCGGCGGCGGGGGCCGGGCGCATCGACGAGGGGCTGCGCCTCGCCGACCGCGTGGCCGAGGGGACCGAGCCGGGCAGCGAGACGGGAGTCGCCCGCGTGGCCCGCTGGTGGGCGACGGTGCGGCTGGCGCTTTTGCGTCAAGCAGCAAGGGACAAGAGCGACGCCAACGAGGTGGCGCGCCTGTTCGGGCGCACGCGCCGCGCCGGGGTGCTCGCCGACGCGCGGCCCTTCCGCGCCTTCCTCCTGTGGGCGCACCCCGAGGCCGACTGCGAGCTGGCGGCGACGCTGCCGGGCAATCTGCTCGTCCCGGCGACCGACCTCGCGCCGGAGCTGGGCCTCGTCGGCCTCTCCAGCCGCGAGGCGCTGCAGGGCGCGGCGGTGATCGAGGTGCGGCGGCCGCCGTCGGGCGCGGCCTCGTCGCTGCGCTACGGCGCGCAGCTGGTGGTGATGCTCGACGAGGGGCAGAAGAGCGAGGCGGTGCTGACGGTGCCGCTCGAATTCGGGCCGGGGGTCGACACGGTGCGGGTGCGGATCGCCGATCGCAAGGCGGAGGTGCTCAAGTGAAGCGCCTTGCATTGATGTCTATCGTTTTCTCTGCAGCCTGCACCCAGCCGCCGCCGCCCGCTCCGACGGTGGCCTTCGCCGAGGCGGCGCGCCCCGGGGTCACCCTGTCGCGCGGCAGCGAGAAGAGCGGCCTCGTCGAGGGGCGGCGCGTCGAGGACGGCAGCGAGCTCACCACGCCCGAGGCGGCGCGCGCCAGCCTGCGCCTCGACGGCGGCGGCTGGGCGCTGCTCGACGCCAAGTCGCGCGTGAAGGTCGGCGCCGCCGCGCTCGAGGTGCTGGCCGGCCGCGTCTGGATCGACGCCCGCGCCGGCGCCGAGGTGGCGGTGAAGGTCCCCGGCGGCACGCTCACCGCCACGCAGGCCGGCTTCGCCGTCGAGGTCGCCTCCGACGGCGCCGCGCGCGCCTACTGCGTCTCGGGGCAGCTCACCTACGCCGCGAAGTCCTCCAACCGCCTCGAGGCGGGCATGGCCGTCGCCGTCGCCAAGGACGGCGCCGCCAGCGAGTCCCCCGAGGCGCAGTGGGACGACTGGACCGGCGGCCTCGCCGAGCCGGGCCCGCCGCGCGCGCTCGAGCCGGCCGGCGTCGGGCTCCTCGCCGCGCGCCGCTCCGACGAGCTCGGGGCCGCGCGCGCGCCGCTCATCGTGCGCCGCCACGACGTGCGCACCACCATCGACGGCGATCGGGTGATCGCCGACGTCGAGCAGGTCTTCTTCAACCCGCGCTCCGAGGTCGTCGACGGGCTCTACACGCTGCGGCTGCCGCCGGGCGCCATCCCCGTCGCCTTCGAGGTGCAGCCGGGAGACGGCATCTCGCCGGGCGTCATGCAGGCGGTCGGCCCGACGGTGGTGCCGCTCGGGCGGCGCGGCGCGGGCGTCCCCGGCGTGGCGCTCGAGTGGGCGGGCGGCGAGCGCTATCGCGCGCGCGTGCCGTCGCTGCAGCCGGGCAAGACCGTCGCGGTGCGCGTGCGCTGGGTGGAGTGGCTGGCGCGGCGCGGCCCGCGGCGCACCTGGGTCTACCCGATGGGCGGGGGGAGCCCGCCGCTCCTCGGGGAGCTCTCGCTGGAGGTCGACACGCAGCGCGCGGGCGCGGCGGCGCTCGAGGCAGGGATGGGCGCGCGCGTCGAGGGGCACAAGGTGGTCCTGCGCAAGAGCGACTTCCGGCCGCGCGCCGACTTTGCGCTCGACCTGCTAGACAAAAAAGAGGCCCCCGCCGGCCCGGCGCTCTACGTCGAGAAGCAGACCATCGCCCGCGAGGTGGGCGACGGCTACGCGCTGGTGCAGCTCGATTCGTCGCAGCTCGTCGGCGCGGCGCCCGAGTCGCTCGATCTGGTGATCGTCGTCGACGTCTCGGCTGGGACCGACCCCGGGCGGCTCGACCTCGAGCGCGCCGTCGTCGACGCGATCTTCCGTCAACTGACGCCGAAGGATCGGGTGTCGCTGCTCGCCGCGTCGCACGAGGCGCGCTCGCTCGACGCCGACGGCAACGCGGCGCCGCGCCCGCTCGACGCCGCGCGCGCCGAGGCGCTGCTCGAGCGGCTGGCCCGCACCCCGGCCGGCGGCGCCACCGATCTCGGCGCCGCGCTCTCGACGGCGGCGCGGGCGCTCCCTGACGGACGCGGCGCCATCGTCTACATCGGCGACGGCCGCCCGACGATGGGCGCGCTCACCGCCGCCGCGCTCGAGGAGCAGATGGCCCGCCTCGGCACGCTGCCGCGCGTCTTCGGCGTCGCCGTCGGCTCCGACGCCCGCCTCGACGTCGTCGGCGTCCTCGCCGGCAAGCACGGCGCGACCGGCGCCGGCGCCTTCGAGGATCACGCGGTGGTCCTGCGCGTCGAGGACAAGCCCGAGGCCGCGCACGCCGCCTACCGCCTCCTCGCCGAGGCGGCGCTGCCCACCGCGCGCGACGTCACCGTCGATCTCGGCGCCACCGTCGACGTCGCCTACCCGACCGGGCGCATGACCGCCGTGGCCGGCGCGCCGCTCCTGGTCGTCGGCCGCCTGCGCGGGGCGGCGCCGCAGAAGCTCACCGTCCGCGGCCGCCGGGACGGCAAGCCATTTTCGCTCGACATCAAATTGCGCGCCGGCGCGGCCGAGGCGCGCGGCGATCTGGCCCGTCGCTGGGCCGCCGGACGCCTCGGCGATCTGCTGGCGCGCGGCGCCGGCCGCGAGGCGCTGATCGAGGTCGGCACCCGCTTCGGCCTGGTCACGCCCTACTCGGCGATGATCACCGTCAGCGGCAGCCGCATCCCCACCTACCGTCCGATCGAGGCGCCGGAGGTGGGCGAGTGGGCGCCCGATCGCGAGCGCGACCGCGACGAGGCGCCGCTCGACGGACCGATCGCGCTGCCCCCCGGCACCAGCTCGACGCTGATCGCGCGCAGCGACCTCGGGGCGATGTACACGCGCCTCCTCGAGCAGCGCGACGAGGGGGCGCGCGCCTGCTTCGATCGCCGCGCCGCCTCGCGCCCCGAGCTGGGCGGACGGGTGGAGGTCAAGGCGAAGATCGGCCTCGCCGGCGCGATCCAGCAGGCGACGCTGGTGAGCTCGACGGTGCGCGACGCCGAGCTCGGCGAGTGCGTGCTGCGCGCGGTGAAGGCGCAGCGCCTGCCGCCGCCGCCCGACGGCAAGCTCCGCGAGGTGGTGGCCGCGTTCACCTTCGAGGCCGAGGACGCGCGCCTCGGCGCCGGCCGCAAGTGCTCGGCGGCGGCGACGCAGTACCTGTCGTCGCGCCGCGCGCTGTGGCGCGAGCGCCTCTCGTCGAACCCCGGCGTCGACGGGGCGATGGCGGTGTGGCGCGACGCCGAGCGCGCCTGCGAGCTGAAGTCGTGGCTCGACAAGAAGGCGCTGGCCGACCTCCTGCGCGTGCACGTCGGCCGGACGCGCCAGCAGGTCGACCTCTACCACCGCTTCGACGGCAAGCCCGACGTCCAGGCGCACCTCCGTCGCGAGATCCTCTCGCACGTCCGCACCGCCGCCGACCTCGCCGCGCTGCGCGCCGGGCTGTCGCTCGACGGCGGGCTGGCCGCCGATCTCCTCGAGGCGCAGCTCAAGAAGGCCAGCGACGACGTCGCGCGCATCAATCTCGTCAAGCAGTATCTCGCCTTCGCCCCCGACGGGATCGCCCTGCGCGTGCGGCTGTTGGATTTTCTGTCTAGCGCAGCCACCGGCAAGGGCGGCAACCCCGACCGCTGGGCCAAGGAGGCGCTCCACGTCGCCGACGGGCTGCGCAGCGATCCGGCGGCCGATCTGCGCGCGCGCCAGGCGGTCGGCGAGGCGCTCTCGCGCTTCGCCCCCGACGAGGGGCTGCGCGCCTTCGGCGAGATCGTCGAGTTCGCCCCCTTCGATCCGACCGCGCGCCGCACGCTCGGCGACCTCTACCTCGCCTACAACCACCCCGAGGAGGCGTCGCGCGAGTACGCCGCGCTGGCCTGGCTGACGCCGGGCGACGCGACCGCGCTCCTCCGGCTGGCGCGCGCCGAGGCCGCCGCCGGCCGCGTCGACGAGGCGCTGCGCCTCGAGGAGCGGGTCGCCGAGGCCACCGCCGGCCGCAGCGCGGGGCGCGATCCCTCGTCGTGGGCGCGCGCCACCCACGCGCTGCGCCTGGCCCGCCTGCGCGCCGAGGCGCGCGACAAGAAGGACGCCGCCCTCGCCGCCGGGCTCGCCGCGCGGGCGCGCTCGTCGGGGCTCTACACCTACGCGACGCCGCTCTTCGCGGCGGTCACCTCGATGCACCCCGATCGGCCGCTCGAGCTCTCGCTCGTCGGACCGGGCGACACCGTCCCGCGCCGCGCCGAGGTGCAGGGCGCCGACGTCGGGCTGGAGGCGGCGCGGCTCGCGCGTCCGCCGAAGGGGCCGCTCAAGCTGCAGATCCGCTGCCCGCGCTGCGCCCCCGGCACCAGCTGGACCGGGGATCTGTGGGTGGTTCTCGACGAGCTCGGGGGCGGCGAGCGGCTGCTGCACGTGCCGGTGCTGCCGGGGTCCGACGAGATCACGCTCGCCGACGGCGCCTTGAGCACGGGGAAGCTCGCGATCGCGAAGTGATCGAGGCGGCGGTGCTGGCGCGGGGCGCTTCCTTTCACGGGGAGGAGGGGAGGAAGGGAGCTCGGAGGGAGGTGATTTTTGTTTTACAGAATCAGCTCCTCCCTCAGACCTCCCATCCTCCCCTCCTCCCCGTAAAAGGAAGCGCCCCGCACCACGCCACCGCCACGCGTCGTAGTGATATCGTCGAAGCGTGCGCACCATCATCCTCACGCTCCTCGTCGCGTCGGCCGCCTGCGGCGAGGATCGCTCCACCAAGCTGATCCTCGATCTCGACGGGGATCTGACGACGCAGGCGACGTTCTTCGACGCGCCGCTGCCGAGCGACCTGCGCCTCGACGCGGACGGCCACCCGGACTTCCGCGGCTTCCCTGATCCGAACAAGAGCGATCTGGTGTCGGGCCTGCTCGCCACCGTCGGGAACCACCCGAAGTGGCCGGTGGTCCCGGTGGCCTGGATGCGCTTCTCGGCGCCGCTCGCGCCGAAGACGCCCGACGTGAACGCGCCCATCCCCGCCGACGTCAGCGCCCCCGCGCTCCTCGTCGACGTCGACCCCGCCTCGCCCGAGCGCGGCCGCCTCATCCCGCTCGTCGCCGAGGCGGGCGTCCGCGACGACTACCGCGGCGACGACCTCCTCGCGCTGGCCGCCCGCCCCGGCTTCGTCCTCACCCCCGAGCGCCGCTACGCCTTTGTTGTCAAGCGCAATTGGGGCGACGCCACGGGCGCCCCGCTCGGCGTCGCGCGCGCCATGGCCGACCTCGCCGCCGGGCGCACCCCGGCCGGCCGTCGCGGCGAGGCGGCGCGCGCCCTCTACGCGCCGCTCTTCGAGACGCTGGCGACGATCGGCGTCCGCGCCGAGGACGTCGCCGCCGCCACCGTCTTCACCACCGGCGACGTCGTCGCCGACACCTCGCGCATCGCCGGCGCGCTCGCGCAGAAGCACAAGGTGACCCTCCGCGATCTGGCCGTCGATCCCGACGACGGCGCGGCGCACGAGCGCTACTGCGAGCTCGTCGGCAAGGTCACCTACCCGCAGTTCCAGCACGGCACCCCGCCCTTCAACGACCAGGGCCTCTTCGACACCGCCGACGGCGGCCTGCCGTCGAAGCAGCGCGACGAGGACGCGCCCTTCCGCATCACCCTCCCGAAGGGCGAGATGCCGGCGGCCGGCTTCCCGCTCGTCGTCTACTTCCACGGCTCGGGCGGCACCTCGTCGAACGTCGTCGACCGTGGCCCCGAGGCCAACCCGAAGGGCTACGGCCCGGCGCACGTCTTCGCCGGCGTCGGCGTCGCCGCCGCGTCGAGCGCGCTGCCGGTCAACCCCGAGCGCCTCCCCAACGCCGGCGAGACCGCCTACCTCAACCTGAGCAACCTGGCGGCGATGCGCGACACCTTCCGCCAGGGCGTCATCGAGCAGCGGCTGTTCCTCGACGCGCTCATGACCTACGAGATCCCGCCGACGGCGCTCGCCGGCTGCACCGGGGTGACGCTGCCCGCCGGGGCGACCGCCTTCAAGTTCGACACCCGCCGCCTGATCGCCTCGGGGCAGTCGATGGGCGGGATGTACACGAACATGATCGCCTCCACCGACCCGCGCTACTTCATCGCCGTCCCGACGGGCGCGGGCGGCTTCTGGAGCTACTTCATCACCGAGACCACGCTGATCGCCGACGTCGACGTGCTCCTCGGGACCATCTTCGGGACCGGGCCGCCGACGTTCCTCTACCCCTACATGCACCTCTTCCAGCTGGCCAACGAGGCCGCCGATCCGATGGTCTACATGCCGCGGCTGGCGCGGCGCCCGCTCGAGGGGCACCCGGTGCGGCCGGTCTACGAGGCGGTGGGCGAGACCGACAGCTACTTCCCGACGACGGTGTACGACGCGATGGTGCTGGCCTACGGGCACGAGCAGGCGGGGCCGCAGGTGTGGCCGACGATGCAGCCGGCGCTGGCGCTGGCCGGGCTCGACGGCCTCATCGGATATCCTGTCCAGCAGAATCTCACCAGCGCCGACGGCACGAAGTACACGGGCGTCGTCGTCCAGTACCCGACGGGCGGGCGCTTCGACGGGCACGCGATCTACTCGCAGGTAGACGGCGTGAAGAACCAGTACGCCTGTTTTGTGTCTAGCTTTTTACGCACCGGGGTGGCGACGGTGATCGACCCCATGGGGAGCTGCCCGTGAAGGGGAGCCTCGACGGGCACCGGGCGGCGACGGGCGCGATCTTCGCGCGGCTCGACGAGGCGCAGGCGCGCTTCCGGGCGCGTTGGCCGGGCGAGCCCGAGGCGCGCCAGCCGGTGCACACGGTCTATGGCGGCGCGCACCTCTGGAAGGCGGAGACGGCGCGCAAGATCGGCGAGCTGGCGCGGCGCGCGCTCGACGACCATGCCCCCGACGCGGCGACGCTGGCGGGCACGCTGGGGATCGCGCCGGGGCTCGCCGACCGCGTCTACGCGCGCGTCGTCGAGAAGCTGGCGCGCGAGCCGGTCGAGGACTTCCGCGTCGACTTCGAGGACGGCTACGGCCACCGCCCCGACGCCGAGGAGGACGGCCACGCCATCGCCGCCGCGCGCGAGACGGCGCGGGCGCTGCGCGAGGGGCTCCTGCCGCCCTTCTTCGGCATTCGCGTCAAAGCGCTGGCGCCCGAGACGCGCGCGCGCGCGGCGCGGACGCTCGACCTCTTCGTCAGCGCGCTCGTCGGCGAGACGGGCGGCGCGCTGCCGTCGGGGTTCGTGGTCACGCTGCCGAAGGTGACGATGCCCGAGGAGGTCGCGGCGCTGGTCGAGCTCTTCGAGCTCCTCGAGCACGGCCTCGGGATGCGCCCCGGGACGCTGCGCCTCGAGATCATGATCGAGACCACGCAGGCCATCCTCGGCCCGCGCGGCGAGGTCGCCGTCGGGCAGCTCGTCGAGGCGGCGCGCGGGCGCTGCGTCGCCGCGCACTTCGGGACCTACGACTACACCGCGAGCTGCGACATCACCGCCGCCGAGCAGCGCATGACGCATCCGGCCTGCGACTTCGCGCGCCACATGATGCAGGTGGCGCTGTCACGCACCGGCGTCTTCCTCAGCGACGGCGCGACCACCGCGATGCCGATCGGCCCGCACCGCGGCCCGACGCTGACCGGCGCGCAGCGCGACGAGAACCGCGCCGTCGTCCACGCCGCCTGGCGCGTCGCCCACGACAACATCCGCGACTCCCTGATGCGCGGCTTCTATCAGGGCTGGGACCTCCACCCCGCGCAGCTCCCCGTCCGCTACGCGACGGTCTACGCCTTCTTCCTCGAGAGCGTCACCCCGGCCGCCGAGCGCCTGCGCGCCTTCGTCAAGCGCGCCGCCCAGGCCACCCTCGTCGGCCACACCTTCGACGACGCCGCCACCGGCCAGGGGCTCCTCAACTACTTCCTGCGCACACTCAACGCCGGCGCCCTCACCACCGACGAGGTCACCCAGCTCACCGGCCTCACCCCCGACCAGCTCCGCACCCGCAGCTTCGCGGCGATCATCCACCCTTGAGCTCGAGCTCGAGGGATCAGGAGCCGCGGTAGGTCGAGTAGCCGTACGGCGAGACCAGCAGCGGCACGTGGTGGTGCTCGTCCGCCTTCACCTCGAAGACGATGGGGATGTCCGGGAAGAAGTGCGGCAGCGCGTCGACGCGGAAGTAGGCGCCGACGGCGAACGTCAGCCGATAGAAGCCGGGCGTGAGCGCGTGGCCGTCGGGCAGCAGGGTCTTGAGGCGCCCGTCGGCGTCCGTCGCCCCGCGCCCGAGCACCGACCAGCCGCTCTTCGGATCGTGACCCTCGAGCGTGACGGCGACGCCGGCGGCCGGGCGCCCACGGCTGGTGTCGAGGACGTGCGTGGTGATCTTGCTAGACATGATCTAGACCCCCCTCAGCAGCTTGTCGAGACGGAGCTGCATGATCTTCTCGAGCTCGCCGGCGGCGACGCGCAGCTCGGTCTCGGCGTCGTTGCCGAGGCGCGCGCGCGCCAGCGCGAGCAGCTCCTCGGCGCTCTTGCCCGTCGCGCAGACGATGTAGATGTGGCCGAAGCGCGCCTCGTATTCGCGATTGACATCAATCAGAGCCGCCCGCGCCGCGGCGTCGGCCGACTGCGCCCCCGCCTGCTCGCCCGACGACCAGCGCGCCTCGGCCGCCGACTGCGCGCGCGCCGCCTTCGACTCGCCGATGCGCGGGTGCGCGCGGAAGGCCTCGTGCCAGTCGTCGGGACCCAGCGCCGCGAACGCCTCCTCGGCCCGCGCGCGCAGCGCCGTCGACGACGCGAACGGCCGCGCCGCGATCACCGCCTCCACCCAGCGCGCCGCCGCGCAGCAGTGCTGCAGCTCGCGCCGCGCCACGCCGTCCGGCAGCGCGTTCAGCCGCGCGAGGCCGCACCCGCGCCGCCCGTCGTCGGTGAGCGCCCCCCACACCCGCAGGCGCGAGACCCCGCCGTCGGGGAACACCGACAGCCGCACGTGGGTGATGGCCCCCGCCGCCTGCGCCTCGAGGAAGTGGCGCGCGTGCGGCTGCATCGCCGTCTCGCCGACGAGCGTGCGCCACTCGACGCCCGCGCCCGTCAGCTGCTCGAGCGTCGCCCCCGGCGCGTGGCACCCCTCGACGAGCGCCGTCCCCGGCGCGTTCCCCTTGAACCAGTTGGTGTCGAGCTCGAGCCGCCGCACCACCCCCTCGCCGACGAGCCGCACCACCACCCAGTCGTGCCCCGGCCCGCGCCGCCGCCGCGTCTCCCAGCCGTCGGACATGTTGCGCGCCCGCCCCGGCATGAGGAGGTTGTGGCGCACCCCGAAGAACATGTCCGAGCAGCCCATCGCGAAGGCGCCGTTCTCGATGGCGGCGAGGTCCAGCTCGCCCCCCAGCCCGCCGAGCCGCGCCAGGTCGGGCAGCACGTCGCCGTAGACCCGCAGCCGCGCCACGCCGCCGTCGGGGTAGATGCGCAGCCGGAGGTGCGAGGCGTAGACTTCGCGCTCGACAACAAATCGGTTCTTGGAGTCGCCCGCGAGCGACGAGCGCGGCAGGAGCTCCACCCACTCGGCGCGCGCGAGCTCGTCGGGCGAGGCGTGCTGCGGCGCGAAGCAGGCCTCGATCGCCGCCGACGCCGGGTAGTTGCCGCGGAAGAAGGCGGTGTCGACGACCACCCCGCGCGGGATGCCCGGCACGCCGAGGCGCACGATGCACCAGTCGTAGACGTCGGGGCCGAGCTCCGGCGGGCGGCGGCGGCGCGTCTCCCAGCCGTCCATCCACTTCCCGCGGTCGGTGTACTCGTGCTCCTTCCACACCGCCGGCGCGGCGCGCACGAGGTTCTCCTTCTCGGCGAAGAAGTCGTCGTTGCAGGCGATGGCGGCGGCGCCCAGCCGCTCACCCGCGAGGTCGATCAGATCCTCGAACGAGGCCGAAGCCGAATCCGGTGCAGAAGTCCCCATCGCGCCGACCGTATCATGTGGACCATGTCCAGCGGAGCGGCGCGACCCCGCGCGACCGAAGCGGCTCGTTCCAGCACGGGGTTGGCGCGCGGGGTCGCGCGACGCGGAGCGAGCTGAGATGTCCACGCGCGACTCCATCGAGGAGGCCGAAGAGACGCTGCTCCTCGCCCGCCGCGGCGACGACGTCGCCGACGAGCTCATCGCCCACCTGCGCACCGTCGGAGCGCTCCCGTTCTCGAACGAGATGTTCCGCGTCCTGCGCGCGCTGAAGCTGGCGCTCCTCGGCGGGACCTCGGCGGAGGGGGTGACCGCGGTCGTCGAGGACGTGCTCCCGATGGGCATCGACGCGCGCCTGCGCGGGCTCCTCCTCCGCGACGGCGATCCGCTCACGACGGCGACGCTGCCGAAGGCGCCGTGGGCGATCCCGGCGCGCGCGTCGCTGGAAGAGGCGATCGCCCGCGTGTGGCGCGCCTGCCCCGACGCCGAGCGGCTCGTGGAGGCGCTGCAGCGACGGGCGCTCGGCATGGCGATCTTCGAGGAGCAGCGCACGCGCGCGCCGCTCCTTGGATATCTTGTCTATCATGAACGTGACGAGTACGAGATCCCGAAGGCGCAGCGCAAAGCACGCCGGCCGCCGTTCGACCGTCGCGAGGCGCTCGCCTGGGAGCCCTTCGGCGACGTCTCCGTCGTCATCGGGAGCGCGCCAGCTCACGGCGCCGCGACGCTGCGCGACGGCGTGAGGATCCCCGAGCCGCTGCGCGCCTTCTACGCCGTACACGCCGGCTTCCGCGACGGGATGTGGAGCCTGTCGTCGCCGGAGCAGCTCCTCCTCTGGCACGAGATGCTCGAGGTCGACGGCGCCACGGTCGTCCGCGCCGAGGATCCCAAGGAGCGGCGCCGCGCCGACGCGCTCCTGTCCTTCTTCTCCTACGGCGACGACATGAGCGAGCTCTTCGATCTCTCGTCGGGCGACGACGACCCGCCCGTGCGCACCTGGGGCGAAGGCACTCTCTACGCCGGCGCGAAGTCGTTCGCCGAGTGGCTCGCCGCGCGCACGTCGCTGTTCGTCAAGGCCGCCGACCCCGACGATCCCTGACCCGGGTCTACTCGCTGCGGCGCGCGGTCTCGAGGTCGCCCGGCTTCGACGCTTAGGGGACACGTTCTATATCGGCAACTCCGCGCCGACACAGCGCTTCTGCTGCAAAACGCAAAACTCCGCATTTCCGCTCGACATCAACGACGCGAGCGCGGCGGTTTCTCATTTCTCCCGTGTACGCGTTTTCGCGTTTTGCAGCAGACCCCCAATGATCTCATTGGGGTGGGGACATAGAACGTGTCCCTACTCGGAGAACGTGTCCCTACTCGGTGCGGCGCGCGGTCTCGAGGTCGCCCGGCTTCATGCGGCAGCGCCAGGTGGGGCTCGAGATCTTCCAGGCCTCGTCGCCGCAGCTGACGGTGGCCTCGAGCTCGTGCGCGCCGCCGCCCTCGACGTCGAAGCTCTCGTCGTGCGGCGTCGCGGCCTCCTTGCCGCAGCTGGTGGTGTAGCGGACGCTGCATCGGATCGGCGTCCCGCAGCGGTTCTCGACGGAGAGCTGCATCCCGTCGCCGCCGATGGTCTGGCGCTCGCTGTAGCGGGCGCAGCGGCTGGCGTCGACTTCCGCCACTTTCTTGCTAGACGGTTTCTCCGCCAGGGCGGACCCCGACCACGCGCTCCCGGCGACGACGCACGCCAGGAGCGCCGACAGCACGGCGCTCGTTCGCATGTCCTAAGGACAACCGCCGCGCGCGCGAGTTCCCACGTTCGCGATCACGCGTGTACGCTCGTCGCATGCACGGAGCGCTCACCACCTACTTCGACGGCGAGAAGAGCGCCGGCCTGTTCGTCGCCGGGCTGGGCCTCGTCGTCCTCGTCGCCGCCGCGGTCCTCTTCCCGGCGCGCTACGAGCTGCGCGCCTTCGCCATCACCCTCGCCGTCTTCGGCCTGGTCGAGCTCGCCGTCGGCGTCGGGCTCTTCGTGAAGACCGGTCCCCAGGTCACGCGCCTGGCCGCCCAGCTGGCGAGCGACCCTGCCGCCTTCTTCGCCGCCGAGGCGCCGCGCATGGCGCGCGTCCAGCGCAATTTCGTCTATCTGGAATATCTCTGGCTGACGCTGATCGCCGGCGCCGCCGCGACGGCCATTTTCGTCAAGCACCGCCCGACGGTGAACGGCGTCGCCCTCGGCGTCCTCATGAACGCCGCCGCCTTCCTCTGCTTCGACCTCGTCGCCGAGCGCCGCGGCGCCGTCTACTGCGACGCCGTCAGCCAGCGCCCCGACGGCGGCGCGAACCCGGCGGGGCCCAGCTCGGCCGGCGCGCCCTCGCCGACGTAGATCGGCGCGCCGCCGAGGATCGTCGCCGCCACCGCCCCGTCGAGCGCGCGCCCCGCGTAGGGCGTCACCGGGTGGCGGTGGAAGAGGCGCGCCGGATCGACGACCGCGCGCGCGTCGGGATCGAAGAGCACCAGATCGGCGTCGGCGCCGACCGCGATCGCCCCCTTCCGCACGTCGAGCCCGGCCAGCGCGGCCGGCGCGGTCGCCAGCCAGCGCACCACGTCGGCCAGCGTCGCGCCGCGCGCCCGCGCCTCGGTCCACACCGCGCGCAGCCCGAGCTGCAGCGACGCGATCCCGCCCCACGCCCCCTCGAAGTCGCCCGCCTCGCGCCGCTTCAGCTCCGGCGTGCAGGGCGAGTGGTCGGTCACCACCATCTCGATGCCGCCGTCGCGCAGCGCCGACCAGAGGAGCGCGCGGTTGGCCTCCTCGCGGATGGGGGGCGCGCACTTGTACTCGGTCGCCCCGTCGGGGATGGTCTCCGACGCGAACACCAGGTAGTGCGGCGTGGTCTCGGCGGTCAGGCGCGTCCCGCGATCGCGCGCGCGCCGCAGCGTCTCGAGCGACCCCGCCGACGAGAGATGGACGATGTGCGCGCGCCCGCCGGTGCGCGCGGCGGTCTCGGCCACCAGCGCCACCGCCGCGTCCTCCGCCGACGGTGGCCGCGAGCGCAGATAGCGCAGGTAGCTGCGCACGTCGGTGACCTCGCGCGCCAGCGCCGCCCGCGCCTCGTCGAGCGGCCCCGGCAGCTCGGCGTGCACGAGCAGCGGCGCGCGCTCGTCGGCGATCGCCTGGAGCGCCGCCTCGAGCCCGGCCGCGTCGAGCGGCGGGAACTCGTCCACCCCGCTGTCGACGAGGAAGCACTTGAAGCCGAGCGCCCCCGCCCGCAGCATCGCCTTCAGCTCGCCGGCGTTCCCCGGCACCGCGCCGCCCCACAGCCCGACGTCGATGGCGCATTTTCCGTCTAGCGCCACGCGCTTCTCCTCGAGCGCGCGCACCGACGTCGTCGCCGGGATGCTGTTGAGCGGCATGTCGACGAGCGTGGTCACCCCGCCGGCCGCCGCCGCCCGCGTCGCCGTCGCGAACCCCTCCCACTCGGTGCGCCCCGGCTCGTTCACGTGGACGTGCGTGTCGACGACGCCCGGGATCACCGTGAAGCGCCCGGCGTCGACCACGCGCCCCGCCGCCGGCCGCTCGCGCGCGATCTCGGCGATGCGCCCGCCGGCGATGCGCAGCCACGCCGGCGCGACGCGCCCGTCGACGAGCACGCGCTCGCCGCCCAGCCACCACTCGTTCGTCTCGCTCATCTGCACCGCGCTATCTTACAAGGATGGTGAACCCGAGGGAGTTCGAGGCCGCCTCCGGGGATCTCGACGCGGAGGATCGCGAGCCGATCTTCATCGAGCGCCGCAGCACCCGGAAGGACGTCGTCCGCGGGCTGCTCCGCCTCGAGGGGCGGAGCCTCGAGGTGCGCAACGTCGAGGTGTTCGATCCGTCGCTGTCGAAGGAGGACGTGGTGGCGCTCTTCGTCGGCGCGTACCTCTTCACGCTCACCGACGACTCCTATCGCGGCAAAGCGGACGACGTCACGCTCGCCTGGGCCGACGGCGCGCCGTCGGTGACCTTCCCCTATCCGGCGATGGGTTGGCGCGCCGCCACCGTCGCCGACGACGATGCGCTCGTCGCGCTCGGGCTCGCGCTCCAGCGCGAGGATCCCGGCCCCTACCCCGTCGACGAGGCGCAGTACCGTCGGACGCTCGCCGCGCTCCGCGCCGCCCCGACGCGTGGGCGCGCCGTCGTGCTCGACGGTCCCGAGGGCGTCGTCGTCGGCTACGCGCTCCTCGTCACCTGGTGGAACAACGAGCTCGGCGGCGAGCTCCTCGTCATCGACGAGCTCTACGTCGCGCCCGCCCACCGCGGCGCGGGCCACGGCCGCGCGCTCATCGAGGCGGCGCGCCGAGGCGCGTTCACCGACGGCGCGCCCGTCGCCGCCGTTGTCGAGGTCTACCCCGACAACGTCCGCGCCCGCGCCCTCTACGAGCGCCTCGGCTTCGCTGCCGCGCCGACGGTGCGCCTGCGCTGGCGGGAAATGGTCAACCCTACTTGACCGCCTCCTGCTTCCCTTCGCCGTCGAGCTTGATCCACTTCTTGTCGCGCGCCTTCCAGACCTCCGACTGCACCGACGACTTCGCCGCCGGCGCCGCGTAGCCGCCCACCCTCTCCGCCGCCTTACCCGCCTGCGAGTGAATCTCCGACGAGAGCTGCTTGGGCATGCGCGCCGACGCCATCTCGAAGTCGTCGCCGGTGCGCGGGCTGCGGCGGTGCGAGTCGATGCAGTAGACGTCGAGCCGCAGCGTCGCCTTGCCGCCCGCCGGCACGGTCAGCTTCGCCTTCCGCGGCGAGCCCTGCTCCGTCGTCACCTGGAACGGTCCGACCGCGCCCAGCCGCTGCGGCGCGTGATCGGGGTCCCCCGTCGGCACGAAGTACAGCCCCTGCGCGTCGAAGTCGGCCGGCGCCGTCCCCGGGTTGGTCACCTCGACGGTGAGCTCGCCGTTCGTCCCGCCCTCGTACTTCGACACCTTCAGCTTGAGCTGCGGCTTCCCCGCGGGCTCGGCGGGCGGGACCCACGCCTCCTTCCCGGCGGCCCGCGCCGCGACCGGCGCAGCGACGAGCGAGGCGACAGCGAGCGCGGCACACACGACTCCACGAACGACGTTCTTCGACATGCCCGGGAGAACGCGCCGCGCGCGCGAAAGGATCTAATCGCGGAGGGAAAGATCGAGCGGATCGCTGACGATGAAGTCGACGAGCGTGAGCAGCCGCTCGACGCGCGTCCCGCCCGCCTCCACCGCCAGCCGCACCTTCGTCCCCGTCACCGGCGCCAGCCCCGGGAAGATGAGGTAGGTCTGCCGCGTCGTCCGCGCCGCGCCCTCGGCGTAGGTCGTGAGCGGCACGTCGAGCCGCACCAGCTGCTGCCCGCTCTCCGTCGACAGCGTCGCCACCTGCGCCAGACAGGCGGGCGCGTCGGCCCCGCTCACCCGCAGCCGATAGGCGACCATCTCGCCGCCCTGCCCGCCGCGCACCTTGGCGATCTGATCGCCATCGACGAACGCGCGGAACGGCTGGTCGTACTCGTAGGGCCCGACCTCGACGGTGAGCGCCCCCCGCGTCATCGCCGGCGTCGAGCACTGGTCGGGCTCGGGCGCCGTCCCGCGCGGCGTGCAGAACCCCGCCGTCGTCAGCGCCGCGAGCGGCACCATCACCATCAACGCGCGCAGCCGCCTCACTTGCCCCTCCCCAGCCCCGCCAGCCCCAGCGTCGGCACCTTCGACTTCACGTGCGCCTCCAGCTGGAGCGTCCCGCGCGGCACCGACGCGAGGTCGCGCGCCGTCGAGAAGCGCTCCTCGCGCCCGTCGGGCGGCCCGCCCCACATGCCGCGCTGCGGGTTGTCGCAGGTCGGCTTCTTCGCCCAGTAGTGGCGGATGATGTACCGCCCCTGAAAGTTGTTCTCGCTGCCGCGCTTGCCCGCGATCGGCCCGCCGCCGTCGTCGCGCTCGGCGCGCCCGCCCTCGAGCGGCGGCGCGAAGCGGAACACCAGATCCTCCCCGAGCGCCTGCTTGTCGTAGCGCGCGTGCAGCCGCGTCACCACCCACGACCCGGTGTCGCTGCCGCCGACGCGCGCCGCCCCCAGCGTCTCGAGGTCGCTCTCGTCGAGCGGCGGCCCCGGGCAGGGATCGCAGCTCCCCGTGTCCCAGGCATACTCGGTCACCACGGCCTTGCCGCCCGCCTTCGCGAGCGTGCGATCGAAGAGCTCGGCGTAGAACGCCCCGAAGGTCTTCTTCACCCCGTTCACCACCTCGAGGTTCGTCGGGATGGTCACGTTCGGGTAGTTCGCCACCTCGAAGCGCTTCGACGGGTGCAGGAGATAGACGATGAGGTCCTGCTTGTCCTCGGCGTTGAGCAGCCCGAGGCGCACCGGCAGCCGCAGCTCCTGCGCCTCGAACGAGAACTGCAGCGGCGACAGGAGCGCGCGCTGCTGGGCGTCGAACTTCACCTTCTTCACGTTCACCCGCGCGACGAAGAACTTCATCTGGTCGCGCACGTAGGGGGCCAGCGCCGCCGCCGCCCCCGACGGGATCTTGTATTTATTGTCTAGCAGCCATCGCTCGAGGCCGCCCGACTCCTCCGCCGACAGGATCACCACCTCGTACTCGCCCGAGGTGAAGCGCGCCTCGACCTTCACGCCATACTTGGCGTCGTCGACGGCGGCGCCCGCGCCCATCGCCGCCTTGGCCGACGGCTTCATCATGCGGCCGCGCCCGAAGCCGTATCCGCCGCCCCCGCAGGGATCCTGCTCCCAGTACTCGACGAGCCGCGGCGCCGTCAGCTCGTCGACGTGGCGGAAGACGTCGGACCGCAGCGTCTTCACCTGCGCCTTCTTCAGCACCACCGGCACCGGCACCACCATCGCGAAGTCCTCGACGGGGCCCTTGTAGTCGTTGGACATCGTCATCACCGTCCGCTGCCCCTTGCGCAGGAGCACGACGTGCGACGCGCGGTTGTAGAGCGCCTGGTCCGCCCCCGAGACGAAGAAGCCGCAGAAGGCCTCCGCGCGCGCGCCCACCGTCGCCATCCCGACGAGCGCGGCCACCCCCACCACCGAGATCTTCATCCCGAAACGATATCGCGTGTAGGCTCTAGGCGAAATGCACCCCTGGCACGACATCCCCGTTCCCGAGCCGATCGAAGAGTCCTTCCCCGCGATGATCGAGATCCCGAAGGGCTCGAAGGTGAAGTACGAGCTCGACAAGGAGACCGGCCTGCTCCGCGTCGACCGCGTGCTCTTCTCGGCGGTCCACTACCCGGCGAACTACGGCTTCATCCCGCGCTCCTACTGCGGCGACGGCGACCCGCTCGACGTGCTCGTCCTCGGGCAGGAGCCGGTGGTCCCGATGGCCATCATGCGCGCGCGCGCCATCGGCTACTTCCAGATGCGCGACGACAAGGGCGTCGACGACAAGATCATCGCCGTCCACCTCGACGACCCGTCGGTGTCGCACTACAGCCACGTCCGCGAGGTGCCGGTGCACACGCTGAACGAGCTCCGCCGCTTCTTCCAGGACTACAAGATCCTCGAGAACAAGCAGGTGGTGGTCGACCAGATCCAGGGGCCCTACGAGGCGAACCGCGTGATCCGCGACGCGCTCAAGAGCTACGAGGCGCTGCAGGCGGGGCAGAAGCCCGAGTAGCTGCGCACAATCCTCCACAGTCGCGGGGTGCGCCGCCCCTGTGACTGGAGCCTACAGCCTTGTCAGGACGCGGGGTTGAGGGCGATCCGCGGTGGCGCGCCGGTTGCAAAGGACGGGCGCGCCGCTTCGGAGGTGCCCCGTGCTCACGCCCCGCGTTGCCCTGCCCTTCGCCCTCTTCGCCGCCGCCTGCGGTGGCCAGCTCGCCGCCGGAGACGACGTCCACGACGACGGCGTCCTCGAGAGCGCCCTCGCCCCCGGCGCCACCGTGCGCGACGCCATCACCTCCGCCTGCACCACCGCGACGGTGCTCCCACTCGCGCGGCAGCTCGTCGACCAGATCAACTGCCTGCGCCCCAACTTCCTGAAGTCGATCGCCAGCGACAGCGTCGATCTCGGCGGCGCGGTGCTGCCCTATCTGCAGGCGCCGGCGGCCGACTCGCTCGCGCGCGCGGCCGATCGCGTGCCGCTCACCATCAACTCGGCGCTGCGCACGCTGCCGCAGCAGTACCTCCTCTACGAGTGGATGAACCGGCGCATCTGCCGCGACGTCGTCTCGCTCGCGGCGGCGCCCGGCACCTCGAACCACGAGGCGGGCCTGGCCGTCGACGTCGACAACTACGGGCAGGCGCGCGCGTCGCTCGAAGCGCGCGGCTTCCGCTGGTACGGCTCGGGCGACGTCGTCCACTTCGACTACGTCGCCGGCGGCGAGGACACGCGGTCGCTCTCGGTGCTGGCCTTCCAGACGCTGTGGAACGCCAACCACCCCGAGGCGCGCGTCGCCGAGGACGGCGACTTCGGCGGTGAGACCGAGGCGGTGCTCCTGCGCGCGCCGGCGAACGGCTTCGCGAAGGGGGCGACCTGCGGCGGCACCACGACTCCCTCGACGGACCTCGCCCCCATCGAGGTCTACTGGGCCCGCCAGCCCGACGGCAGCTACGCCCTCCGCGCGCTGGCGCCCCCGTCGGTGACGCAGGTCGAATATGCAGTAGACAACTATGTGATCGGCGCCGCCACGCGCAACGACGGCCCCAACTTCCCCGACAGCTACCGCTTCACCACCGAGGGGACCAACCGCCTCTTCGAGGTGCGCGGCCTCGACGCCGCCGGCAAGCAGGTCGGCCTCGGCGTCGGCGCCATCGACGTGACCGCCGGCGTCGCCGTCTCCATCCGCCAGATGGGCCGCGCGCTGTACGAGATCTCCCTCGAGCGCGCCCCCGCCGGCGTCGCCGCCATCGAGGTCCGCGCCGACAGCTACCTCCTCACCGACACCGTCGGTGGCAAGGCGCGCTCGACGCGGCTCGCGGTGCGCTCGACCTTCACCCAGCTCGGGCCGCGCCGCTTCCGCGTGACCACCTACGGCGCCGACGGCGCGGTGCGCGGCTCGTTCGACCGCACTCTCACCTTGCGCTGAGCCCCCGCTCTCCGCGATCCTGGCCGGCGATGTCGTCGCGCCTCATCGCTGCGGCCTTCGTGCTCTCGATCGCGAGCGCCTGCGGCGGGCAGGTGGCCGAGCACATCGACGAGAGCGGCTGCGGCGCGAGCTCGGCCGCGCTCAGCCCCAACGCCACCGTCGGCGACGTCATCACGCAGTCCTGCACGACCGGCGTCGTCATGCCGCTCGCCCGCCAGCTCGTCGACGAGATGAACTGCGTGAAGAGCGGCTGGCTCTCGCCGATCTCGGGGCTGCGCAACGTCGACCTCGCGCCCGTCGTGCTGCCCTATCTGCAGACGGCGGCGGCCGACGCCCTCGAGCGCGCGGCGGCCTCGCTCCCGTCGGGGACACGCATCCAGGTGAACTCGGCGCTGCGCACGCTGCCGCAGCAGTACCTCCTCTACGCCTGGTACCAGCGCGGCCTCTGCACGCAGGTCGTGTCGCTGGCGGCGCCGCCGGGGAGCTCGAACCACGAGGGGGCCCGCGCCATCGACGTCGCCGACGCCACCGCGCGCCGCCCCGCCCTCGAGGCGCAGGGCTTCACCTGGCTCGGCGCGCGCGACCCCGTCCACTTCGACTACACCGCCGCCGAGGACCTGCGCGACCTCTCGGTGTTCGCCTTCCAGCGCCTCTGGAACCTCAACCACCCGACGGAGAAGCTGGTCGAGGACGGTGACTTCGGTCCCAAGACCACCGCCGCGCTCGAGCGCGCCCCCATCGCCGGCTTCCCGAAGGGCTCGACCTGCGCGATGGCCCCGCCGATGACCGACGGCGGACCGACCGCGCCCGACGATCTCGGGCCGTCGCCGATGACGAGCGGCTGCCCCGACGGCGGCGCGCCGTGACCGCGGCCCTGCGCGCGCTCGCCGCGCTCGCGGTGGTGCTGGCCTTCGCCGCCAACCCCGGCTGCCTCTGCCAGGGCAACGGCCACATCGAGGAGACCCGCTACGCCGCCCGCCCCGGCGACAACGTCGTCCACTGCGCCTGCAACCTCACCTTCCGCCACGAGAAGTGCAACAACGGCGGCGACTGCCTGGCGCACGTCGAGCTCGACCTCTGCCTCCCGCCCGGGCTGCGCGTCGACGGCGGCCTGGTCCCGGAAGGGGCCGACCTCGCGCCGCCGCCGCGCGATGGCGACATGGGTCCTGACGAATACTCGCAGCGCGTGAACGCCTACTGCCGCGACGTCATCACGCCGACGGTCTATCACATGATCAAGGTCTTCAACGGCGGCTGGTGCGACTACAAGGCCCCCTACGCTCCCGACGGGGGCATCGGCCAGTCGGTCGAGTGCTTCGCCCACGAGTACACCCCCGGCCACGGCAACGCCACCGGCCGCGACGATGGGACCTGCGACACGCCCTGCGCCGACGTCGCCTGCGACTACTTCACCAACTGCGGCGAGGGCGTCCAGGACACCTTCGGCACCGTCGACCCTGACAAGTGCCGCTGCAGCCGCGTCACCATCCACGGCTGCCCCGGCGATCCCCCCGGCCAGCTCCCGACGCCGCTGTTCTGCCGCGCCAAGAAGGGCACCATCACTCCTGCGCCGTAGGTGTTGCGTCGCGACGGCGCGCTCGATATAGGTTCCCCCATGGAAGCAGCGAGCTCGGTCACCGGCCGTCGCCGGTCTGCCGTCACGGGCAAGTTGGTGATGTCGCTCCTCGGCGTCGTCCCCCTCGGCGTCTACGTCGTCCTGCACCTCTGGACGAACATGCACTCGGCGCTCGGCCCCGAGGCGTTCGACGCCGCGCTCGTCGAGAGCCGCAACAAGCCGGCGTTCCTCTTCCTCGAGATCGTCGGGCTCGGGCTGCCGATCCTCATGCACACGGCGATCGGCCTCGGAATCATCGTCAAGATGCGGGCGAACAACGTCCGCTACGGCTACTTCCGCAACCTGCGCTACCTCCTGCAGCGCCTGTCGGCGCTCGGCGTGCTGCTCTTCCTCGGCGCGCACGTCGTGAAGGCGCGCATCCTGCCGGCGACGCAGGGGACGCACGAGACCTGGCAGGGGATGCACGAGGCGCTGTCCGAGCCGATCACCTTCACGGTGTACGCGCTCGGCCTCCTCGGCGTCTCCTACCACCTGGCGAACGGCCTCTGGGGCGCGTCGCTGACGATGGGCCTCGCCGTCGGTCCGCGCGCGCAGACGCGCATGCAGACGTTCGCGCTGCTCTCGTTCGTGGTGCTGATGGCGATGTCGACGATCGCCGTCTGGGGCTTCCAGCCCTTCCAGCCGTAGCTACTCGCCCGACTCCTCCATCAGCTCCTTCAGCGACTTCACTTTCTTGTCTGACGGTTTTTCCTCGCCGTCGCTCTCGTCCATCAGATCCTTCAGCGACTTCACCTTCGGCGTCGGCGCCGCCTTCACGACGCTGGCCGGCGTGACGGGCTTGTAGCCGTAGACCCACTCGACGAACACCGTCGAGATCTTGGGGACCCAGGTCACCGCCGCGAGGCACGCCAGCATGAGCAGCACGAAGGGCGCGGTGTAGCGGATCACCTGCCCGAAGGTCTTCTTGAACAGCGTCGCCGAGAGGAACAGGTTCAGCCCCACCGGCGGCGTCAGGTAGCCAATTTCCAGATTGACAATAAAGATCAGCCCGAGGTGGATGGGGTCGATCCCAATCGCCGCCGCCATCGGCGCGATGAGCGGCACGAACACCATCAGCGCCGAGAGGATGTCCATCAGGCAGCCGACGACCAGCAGCAGCAGATCGACCGCCAGGAGGAACGCCCACGGCGAGAGGTGCAGCCCGGTGATCCAGGTGGCGGCGCGCTCGGGGATGCCCTCGGCGGTGAAGAAGTCGGCGAGCGCCATCGCCATCACCACGATGACGATGAAGCTGCCGACCAGCGTCACCGTCTCCGAGAAGACGCGCGGGATGTCACGCCACGTGAGGCCCCCGTGGAAGTAGATCTCGACGAGGACCGCGTAGACCGCCGAGGTCGCCGCCGCCTCGATGGCGGTGAAGACGCCCGAGTAGATGCCGCCGAGGATGATGCCGGGCAGGAGCAGCGCCCAGAAGCCGTCGCGCGTCGCCGCCCCGAGCTCGCGCAGCGAGAACTTGTAGCGCGGCGCCTTGTCGCGCAGCGCGACGACGACCGAGTAGCCGCCGAGGCAGGCCGCGATCAAGAGCGCCGGCCCGACGCCCGCCAGCCACAGCTTCTCGACCTCGACCTTGGTCGCATTATTGAATAGACAGTAAATGATCATCGGGATCGACGGTGGGACCAGGATCCCGATCGAGCCCGCGGTGGTGACGAGGCCGATGGCGAACGGCTCGCGGTAGTTCTCCTTGAGGAGCGCCGGGACCACCAGGCCGCCGATCGCCACCAGCGTCGCCGTCGACGAGCCGGTGATCGAGGCGAACAGGAGGCAGGCCCCGATCGACGACAGCGCGAGGCCCCCCGGCAGCCACCCAACGAGCGCCTTGGCCCAGCGGATGAGGCGCTGCGAGATGTCGCCCGCCGACATGATCGCGCCCGAGAGCATGAAGAAGGGGATCGCCAGCAGCGTCTGCTGGTCGGCCAGCGAGCGGATGCGCTCGAGCACCGCCGAGGCGAGGTTCCCGAAGGTGACGCCGCCGAAGAGCACGAAGCAGAGCACCGCCGAGGCGCCGATCAGCAGGAACAGCGGCTCGCCGATGATCAGCAGCAGAAATAACAGCAGACAGAAAATCGCCAGCATGGGCTAGTGATCCCCCAGCTTCTTGGCGACGGCGTTGGGGGAGCTGGCCTTGATCTCGAAGTCGCGCTCGACGACGACGCGCTTGGCGACGAGGAGCGCGCGCAGCCCGATCATCCCGAAGGCGTAGGGGATGGCGACGGCGACGATCCAGTCGGGGATGCCGGTGTGCTGCATGTGCCCGCCGAGCGCGAGGAGGCCCTGGGCGCCGAAGACGTACTTCACGCCGAGGACGACGATCAGCGCCGAGAAGGCGGCGGCGACGAGGTGGGCGAAGGCGGTGACCGGGGCGCGCAGCCTCTTGGGGAAGAGCTTGCGCCCCATGTCGATGTCGATCTGCCGCCCCTCGTGCGAGGCCATCGACGCGCCGACGAGGCCGGTCCAGACGAGGAGGATCATCGAGACCTCCTTCGCCCACGAGTACCCCTCGGGGATGACGAGCCACATCGCCGCCGCGCCGAGCGGCGTCATGATCGCGGCGACGACGCGGGCGCGCCCCTTCGCACCGACGGCGAAGAGCCCGCCCGCGAGCGCCCAGACCGCGGCGTAGAGCTCGTTCGAGGGGCGGCGCATCATGAGGAGCCCGAGGCCGAAGAGGACGCCGGTCGCGAGGACGGCGACGAGCGGCTCGAGCTTCGCGGCGAAGAGCGGCCTTCCACCGGCGGCCTCGGCGCGACGGCGCATGGTGGCGAAGCCGAACCAGAAGAGCCCGACGAGGAGCAGCGCGCCGAAGAGGGGGGCGACGGCCTCGGCCCGCGGGACGTGGAACAGCGACAGGAAGCCGGCCAGCTTGGACTCGGGGGCGGAGAGGCGCCGGTCCACGACCTCGAAGAAGACCAGGAGGACCATCGCGCAGAGGCTGAGGACGACGAAGGCCCTCTCGACGGCGAAGATGGCGTCGTCGATGCGGTGCAGCAGCGACGGGGGCTTCCGGTCAGGCATCGGGATCATCCTGGCTGGCATAGTGAGAAGGAAGGCCAGCGTCTACCGTATCTTCGTCAATCGTTTCCGTGAACAAGGAGAAAAAGCGATGAAGCGGATGATCCTGGCCCTGGGGATGTTGGCTGGTCTCGGTGCGTCGACGGTGGCGCAGGCGAAGTGCTACCACTACGACAACTCGCCGTCGGACGTGTACGTGTGCGTCGGCAAGGGCGGCCGCGACGACTTCGCCGACCGCAACAAGGGTCAGGAGATCTGTTCGCAGAAGACCGGGAAGAAGTGCGGCCCCGTCGGCAGCTACTCGTCGTCGTGCCACTCGAACGCCGGCAAGTGCTACGACGAGAGCGGCGCCGCCCACTCCGACCTCTCCGGCTACTGACAGACACAGAGTTTTTCACAGGAGTGAGGAGGGGATGAGGTCGGATGAATTTTTGATTGACACAATCAATCTGACCTCCTCGCCTCCCATCCTCCTGTAAACCATCTGTCTTTGATTACATCGAGAGGCCGCCGTCGACGTCGATGGTGCGGCCGTTGAAGTAGTCGCACTCGAGGACGAATTTCACCGCCAGCCAGATGTCCTCGGGCAGGCCGATGCGCCCGACGGGGATCGCCGCGACCAGCGCGTCGCGCGCCTTCTGGTTCATCCCCTGAGTCATCGGCGTCTCGATCATGCCCGGCGCCACCGCCCCGACGCGCACGCCGTACGAGGCGAACTCGCGCGACCAGGTGACGGTGTTGGCCGCCAGCGCCGCCTTCGCCGCGACGTAGTTCGACTGCCCGCGGTTCCCGTGGCGCGCGATCGACGCCATGTTCACGACGACGCCCGGCTTCTGGTCGGTCTCCACCATCTTGGCGACGACCTCGCGCACCATGAAGGTCGCGCCCGTCAGGTTCACGCCGAGGACCGCGTTCCACTGCTCCGTCGTGAGCCGCGTCACCGCGCCGGTCGTCTTGTCCTTCTTCACGAGGAGCCCGTCGCGCAGGATGCCGGCGTTGTTGATGAGGCCGTTGAGCCCGCCCAGCTCGGCGTGCGCCCAGTCGACGAACGACTTCACGTCGGCCTCGTTCGAGACGTCGAGCCGCCGCCGCGCGACGCCCGACGGGAGCTCGGCCAGCGCGGCCTCGTTCACGTCGCCCGCGGCGACCTTCGCGCCAGCCTCGGCGAGTCGACGCGCGAAGTGCGCCCCCATCCCCTGCGCCGCGCCCGTCACGATGATCTTCAGCTCGTTCAGCTTCATTTGGTCTCCTTTGCGGCGCACACTATAGCCGCATGTCCGAGCTCCCCGAGCAGCCCGAGCCCAACCCGCCGCCGCCCCCGCAGAACGAGTTCATCGATCGCCTGCGCGCGCTGACCCCGACGGTGTGGGTCACCTGGGTGCTGGTCGCGATCAACGCCGCGCTCTTCGTCGCCCAGCTGGCCACCGGCGTCAACGCGATCACGCCGGAGATCGATCAGCTGATCACATGGGGCGCCAATTACGGACCGCTCACGACGGGCGGGCAGCCCTGGCGCCTGTTCACGTCGATGTTCCTGCACATCGGCGCGCTCCACATCGCGATGAACATGATCGTCCTCGCGCAGTCGGGGCCGCTCCTCGAGCGCCTTTTCGGTCAAGCAGGATTCGTCGCGATCTACCTCGTGGCCGGCCTCGGCGGCAGCCTGGTCTCCGTCGCCGTCAACCCGGCGGTCTGCTCGGCGGGCGCGTCGGGCGCGATCTTCGGCCTCTATGGGGCGCTGTTCGCCTTCCTCTTGCAGAACCGCGGCATCGTGCCGAAGCCCATCTTGCAGAAGCTGATTCAGTCGGGCGGCTTCTTCGTCGTCATCAACGTCGGGTACGGGATGTCGAAGAGCGGCATCGATCAGGGCGCGCACTTCGGCGGCCTCCTCTTCGGCTTCCTGGCGGGGCTGGTCATGGGCAAGCTCCCCGACGCGCGCACGCTCCCGGGCCGCACGCGGCGCGCGATCCTCGTCGGAGTCGCGGGGACGCTGGTCACCAGCGGGGTGGTGGTGGCGATGCCGCGCGCCTACGACCCGATGAGCGACTTCAAGCGCCTCGACGTGATCGAGAAGACGACGCTGCCCCGCTTCAACGAGCTCATCACCCGGTCGAAGGCCGGCAGCCTCTCCGACGACGCGTTCGCCGAGGCGCTCGACAAGGAGGTCCTCGGTCCGTGGGAGGAGATCGCCAAGCAGCTCGAGACGGCGAACCTGAAGCGGCAGCCGCAGGCGATGCAGAAGCTGCACGGCAACGTGAAGCGCTACGTGATCGCGCGGCGCGACGCCTTCCGCCTCTACCGCGACGGTGCGAAGGCGAAGGACTCGGCGCTGGTGGCCCAGGGGAACGAGCGGATGAAGGAGGCGGAGCGCATCACCGCCGAGCTCGCGCCCGCCGACAAGAGGCCCTGACGCGAGCGGCGATCGCGCTCCTCGTCGTCGTCAGCGCGACCGCGACCGCGCGCGCCGAGCGCTGCCCCATCCCCGCCGGCGCCTCTCCGACGTTGGGCGAGGTCGACGCCGAGGCGCGCCTCGGCTACGTCCGCGCGAAGCTGGTGCGCGCGCGCAAGCACGCCACCGGCTGGATGGTCCTCTTCGGGAGCTTCAACGCCAGCGTCGTCATCGGCCAGCTCGCCTCGCTCCCGACGACAAAGCCTGAGGAGCGGCCCGATCACTACGTTTGCGCGACGGCGGCGGCGATCGGCCTCCTCTCGATCGTCGCCGTGCCGCCGGCGCCGATCCTCGCCGAGCGGCGGCTGGCCCGCCTCGAGGCGCGCTGGGGCGGCGATCGCTGCGGCCTCCTCGCCGAGGCCGAGCGGCTGCTCTTCGGCGCCGCCCGACGGCAGCGCTTCGCGACGAGCTGGCTCATGCACGTCGGCAGCTTCGTCTTCAACACCGGGGTGGGCCTGGTGCTCGGCCTCGGCTTCGACCGCTGGCAGACGGGGGCGATCTCGTCGTCCGTCGGCGTCCTCATCGGCGAGATCATGTTCCTCAGCCAGCCCAACTATCTCGTCGAGGACGCCGAGCGGTACAAGAGCGGCGTCGTGACGACCGTCCCCGGCCCGCCCCGAGCGACGATCGCGCCCTGGGTCCCCGCCGGAGCGGCGGGCGCGGGCGTTTCAGTGACCTGGTAAATCTCCCGGAAGCTCTCGACACCAAAGGCGATTGCGGTGGGTCGCGCGCGCGGGTAAGGTGTGCCGCACTGATTCCAGGAGTCGTCTGGTCCATGGGCTTTTTCGATCTGTTCCGTCCCAAGTGGAAGCACTCGAACGCCGACGTCCGCGCCGAAGCCGTCAAGCAGATGACCGCCGACGACGTCGCGGTGCTCTCCCAGATCGTCCGCGCCGACAAGGACGCGCGCATCCGTCGCCTGGCGCTCAAGAAGATCGCCGACCCGACGCTGCTCGGGGAGATCGCCGAGAGCGACCCCGACGAGGCGCTGCGGGCGGACGCGGCGGAGAAGGCCAGCGAGCTGTTGTTGTCTACTGCAATTGGCGAGGGCGACCAGGCGGCCAGCCTCGAGGCGCTCGGGCGGATCAAGAACGAGAAGGCGCTCGTCGAGGTGGTGCGACGGGCGGCGCTCGCCGAGGTCCGGAAGACGGCGCTCGGCCGCATCCGCGACGAGAAGGCGCTCGGGGAGGCAGCCAAGAAGGCGGCCGATCCGCAGCTCCGGCTGGCGGCGGTGGCGCGCGTCGAGGAGATCGGGATCCTGCGCGAGGTGGCGATCTCCGACGGCGTGAAGGAGGTCGCGATGGCGGCGCTCGACAAGATCGCCGACGCGAAGACGCTCGAGCAGATCGCCGGCAAGGCCAAGCAGAAGTCGATCAAGAAGGCGGCGAAGGAGAAGCTCGACGCGCTCCGCGAGGCGGCCAAGCCCGTCAACGGGATGCCCGAGCACAAGCGGCGCGCCGAGCAGGCGCTGCTCTGCCGCACCGTCGAAGAGGCCGCGGCGTCCGACGACTGGGCGCACGCCGAGAAGGCGGTCGAGGCGTCGAAGGCGGCGTGGGAGGCGCTGGGGACGGCGCCCGGCGACGAGCCGTTCGGCAAGCGCTTCGAGCGCGCCCTGACCAAGTTCTTCCTCCGTCGGGAGGAGCACCTCCGCAAGCAGCGCGCGCTGGCCGAGCTGCGCGCGGCGAAGGAGCGCGAGGCGGCGGCCAAGGCCGAGGCCGAGGCGGCGCGCGCCGACGAGGACGACGCGCTCATCGAGATCGTGCGCGGCGCCGACGAGGAGAAGGCGGCGCGCGGCAAGCGCGAGGAGTCGGAGGAGGAGAAGGCCGAGCGCGAGCGGCGCCAGGCCGAGCGGGAAAAGCGTCAAGCGGAAAAGGCGCAGCGCGAGGCCGAGAAGGCGCAGCGCGACGCCGAGCGGGCGGCGGAGCGGGCGCGGCGCGAGGCGGAGGCGGAGGAGAACGCGCGGCGGCTCGAGGAGGTCGCGGCGCGGCTGGAGTCGCTCGTCGAGACCGGCGACAAGAAGGCCATCGACGCGGCGCTGAAGAGCGCCAAGTCGGTCGTCGACGCGATGCACGCGCTCAAGCAGGAGGCGCGCGGCCGCTACGACGCGGCGCGGGCCAAGCTGGTGGCGCGGCAGGCCGAGCTCAACGAGGCGGAGAGCTGGAAGCGCTGGGCCAACGTGCCGCACCTCGAGAAGCTCGTCGCGCAGATGAAGGCGCTGTCGGAGCGCGAGGATCTTGCTGGACAGGAATTGGGCAAGGAGCTGAAGGCGCTCCAGGCGGCGTGGAAGCAGGTGGGGCCGGCGCCGAAGGAGAAGTCGGAGGCGCTCTGGAAGCAGTTCAAGGAGCTGTCCGATACCGTCTACGGGAAAGTCCAGACGGGGCGCGCGGTGGCCGACGAGGAGCGCGCGGCGAACCTCGAGAAGAAGGTCGCGCTGTGCGTGCGCGTCGAGGAGCTGGCGAAGATCCCGGACGGCGAGATGAAGTGGAAGGAGACGTCCGAGACGGTCAAGGCGATCCAGGCCGAGTGGAAGGCGATCGGCCCGGTGACGAAGGACCAGAAGGACGCGATCTGGACGCGCTTCCGCGGGGCGTGCGACGCCTTCTTCGAGCGGCGGAAGGCCCACTGGGCCGAGGTCGACGAGAACCGCGAGGCCAACCAGAAGAAGCTCGAGGAGCTGTGCGACAAGGCCGAGAGCGTTCTGGCGTCATCGACGACTCTGCGCGGAGCGGAGCCGGCTTTGCCGGGCCGCGGAGCGGGAGGTGCGGAACCCTCTCAGGGTTCCGCGTCGAAATGGAAGGTGGCGGCGGATCTCCTGAAGTCGTACCAGGCGGAGTGGAAGGCCGTCGGGCCGGCGCCGAAGGAGAAGAGCGAGGAGCTGTGGAAGCGGTTCCGCGCGGCGTGTGACGCCTTCTTCGAGCGGCGCAAGGCGGCGTTCGCCGAGCAAGACGAGGAGCGCGCGGAGAACCTCAAGAAGAAGGAGGCGCTGGTCGCGCGCGTCGAGGCGCTGGCGTCGGCGGAGGATCCCGAGCAGGCGATGAGCGACTGCAAGGGGATCCAGGCCGAGTGGAAGAAGATCGGGCCGGTGCCGAAGGCGGACGGCGACGCCATCTGGGCGAAGTTCCGCGCGGCGTGCGATCGTGTGTTCGAGCGCGGGCGCGCGGGCGAGCCCATCGAGGAGGTGTCGCCCGAGGCGAAGGCGGCGATGGGGATTTCCGGCTTTACAAATAAGCTGCCGCTCGAGGGGCTGCTCGGCGACAAGCGCGCGGAGAAGCCCGCGGCGCCGGCGGGCGAGAAGAAGAAGCGCGAGAAGAAGCCGCCCGCGGCGAAGGCCGAGCCGGCGCCCGTGCTCGCGGCGCCGGCCCCGGAGCCCGCGCTGCCGCCGGCGAAGGCCGAGCCGGTGCTGCCGCCGGCCGCGGAGCCCGCGCCCGTGCTCGCGGCGCCGAAGCCCGAGCCGGCGCTGCCGCCGACGAAGGCCGAGCCCGCGCTGCCCGCGCCGCCGAAGCCCGAGCCGGTGCTGTTCGCGCCGCCGACGCCCGAGCCGGCGCCGGCCGTCGCTGCGCCTGCGCCGACGCCTGCGCCTGCTCCCGTCGCTGACGATGGCTGGGATCTGCCCGCCGTCGAGCACGCGGCGCCCGCGCCGGTGGCTGCAGCTCCGGCTCCGGCTCCGGCTCCGGCCAAGCCCGCCGACGACAAGCTCGCGGCTGGCGGCGGCGCCGTCGCCGTGCCCGATCAGTCGGTGCTCGACGCGGTGACCTCGGAGTGGGACGACGTCATCACCCAGACGGCGAAGAACCCGCTCCTCGACGAGAAGAAGCCGTGATCCGCGCCGCGCTCGTCGGCGTCGCCGTCGCGGTCGCGTTCGCGGGGTTCACTGCCGCGCCCGCCCGCGCGGGGACGACGCCGACGGTCGCGGTCATGCCGTTCAAGGATCTCTCGGGGCAGGACGCCAAGCGCGCCGGCTCGATCGGCGAGGCCATTCGCGAGACGGTCACCTCCGACCTCAAGGAGGTGCCCGGCCTGCGCGTGATCGAGCGCGGCAACATCGACAAGGTCCTCGCCGAGCAGAACCTCCAGGCGGCGCGCGCCGATCTCGATCCGTCGTCGACGGTGAAGATCGGCAAGCTCCTCGGCGCGACGCTGATCGTCGCCGGCGCCTACCAGAAGGCCTCGGCGCAGGTCCGCCTCACCGCGCGCTTCGTGAAGGTCGAGACCGGCGAGATCGTCGGCACCGCCAAGGTCGACGGCGCGTCGTCGGACTTTCTCACGCTGCAGGATCGCGTGACCACCGAGCTCCTCAAGTCGGCGGGCATCGAGCAGAAGCACGTGGTGAAGTTCGCCGCGCGGCCTCGCCCCAAGCTGAAGAGCATCAAGACCATCGAGCTCTACGGCGACGCCGTCGTCGAGCAGGACGACACCAAGAAGCAGGAGCTCCTCAAGCTGGCCCTCAACGAGGACGCCAACTTCGTCTACGCCTCGCGCGACCTCGACGCGCTCGAGAAGCGGCTGAAGGCGCTCGAGGCGCGGGCGCAAAAGGAGCAGCTCAAGAAGGTCGACGAGCTGCGCGCGGCCTGGGCCAAGGAGACCGACGAGAGCAAGCGCGGCGATCTGCAGGCGCAGATCTTCATGCAGCTCCTGTCGACGCGCATGTACCTGTCGCTGCTCGTCGAGACGAAGAAGGTGCTCGAGAGCGGCGTGAAGTCCAAGTCGGCGCACGGGACCGGGACGACGCTCGACGAGCTGGCGCTGTATTACAAGTTCACCGCCGAGGTGCTGCTCAAGCAGCACGACGTCGCGCTCCGCGACGGCGAGGTGTTCATCTCGCGCCATCCGCAGTCGATGTACTTCACCGGCGTGAAGGTGCAGCTCGAGAACGCCATTCGGCAGAAGCGCGAGATGGAGGACGGGCGCGGCAAGGTCGACGACGACCTGAAGCGGCTCGACTCGCGCGATCGCTGGAACCTGTGCTCGGTCGCGCAGGTGTGGTCGCGGAACCACCAGTGGCGCGAGGCGGAGCGGCTCTACCGCGCGTGCGTCCAGGTGGGGACGACGAACAAGTGGGGATGGACCGAGCTGCTCCACATGGACATCGAGCTGGGGAACTGGGCGCAGGCGAAGAAGGACTTCGCCGAGCTCGAGAAGAGCGCCGACAAGGACGTGGTCCAGGCGGCGAAGGGCTACATGTTCCAGGTGCCGGCCGATGGCTAGGGCGGCGCGTTTCTGTCTAGCGGGTATCTTCCTGGTCGCGGGCGGCGCGGGCGTGGCGCGCGCCGAGCGCGACGACCCGACGGCGAACCTCAACGCCGAGCGCGACGCCCTCATCGAGAAGATCACGAAGGGCGTGGACTTCGACGCCAGCGTGAAGCGCTTCAAGGAGCTCGTCGGCGAGCGCGACAAGGTGGTGGCGACGTCGGCCGCCGCGGTCCAGCGGGAGCGCGCGCAGCAGGACCAGGAGCGCGCCGAGCGCGAGGCGCGGCGGAAGATCCGCGACGAGTACCACGCGACGGCCGACTACGACGTGAGCTGGCGCTGCACGCTGTCGCCCGATCCGGCGAACCCCATTCCGTCGACGGAGGGGCGCTTCCGTCCGGACTGGGGGAAGGTCACGCGCAAGGAGAAGACGCGCCGCCCGCCGAAGAACGAGCTCGATGAGGGCGAGCCGGTCACGATGTATGAGGTCAAAGGGGTCGCGCGGAGCTATCAGTTCGCGGGCGAGAAGTTCGGCCACTCGCGCAAGGAGGCCTTCGAGGCCAACGTCGGCGACCTGGTGCTCGTCTGCAACGGGGGCGAGGACACGCCGCGCGACACGCCGTCGGGGTGGGGGCCGCGCGTCGTCCGCAGCGGCTTCGCGGTGAAGATCGCCGAGCCGCCGCTCATCGCCAAGAAGGCCAAGTGGTCGCCGATCCACGTCACCGGGTCGTTCTTCTTCTGGGCCATCAAGGACGTGAAGTGGAAGCCGGCGCCGGGCGCGTTCATCCTCTCGAACATCGAGATCGCCAAGGACCTCGGCGGCGGGCGCTACGAGATCGAGGCCGACTCGGGGCGTGACATGTCGTGGATTCTCGAGGTCCCGCCGTCGGTGAAGGTGAAGGAGCCGCTGATCCCGGGGCGCGCGGTGTGGGCCATCATGGGGAACCACCGCTTCGACAAGACGATCAGGAAGCTGGTGCTCGTCGCCGAGGATCTCGAGCCGCGGTACGTGAAGGAAGCGAAGTGACGCGCGCCGCGCGCGCTTTCTGTCTAGCGGCAATGGTCATCGGCGCGGCGGGGGCCGCGGCGCGCGCGGATCGCGAGGAGACGCCGGGGCTGGTCGCCGAGCGCGACGCGCTCATCGCGAAGATCACGAGCGGCGTCGACTACGACGCCAGCGTCGCGCGGTTCCGGGCGCTGGTGACCGAGCGCGACAAGGTGGTGCCGACGTCGGCGGCTGCGATCGGGGCGGTCGAGGCGGCCGAGCGGGCGCGGCGCGACTTTCGGGAGACGTACGAGAAGACGGCGGACTACGACGTGGGCGAGCGCTGCCGGCTGTCGCCCGACCCCGCGCACCCGACGACGCTGTCGGAGCGGCTCACGCAGCCCGACTGGCCGGCCGACTGGGAGCCGGTGACGCGGCGCGAGCTGGTGCGCCGCCCGGGGAAGACGGCGCTCGATCCCGAAGAGACGATCACGATGTTCGAGGTCCGCGGACGCGCGCGGAGCTATCGCTTCCCGGGCAGGGGCTTCGGGCACGCGCGCGACACCGACTTCGACGCTGCCGTCGGTGAGCTCGCGCTGGTGTGCGTCGGGAGCGAGGACGAGGGCGTGGTGACCCGCGGGCTCGCGGTGCGGCTGGCGGCGCCGCCGCGCATCGTCGACAAGGCGCGCTGGGCGCCGTTCCACGTCCTCAACGCCCGCTTCTTCTACGACGTGATCACCGACGTGAAATACCCGGTGCCGCCGGACGCGTTCATCGTCTCGAACGTGCAGATCGCGAAGGAGCTCGGCGGCGGGCGGTACGAGATCGACTTCACCTTCCGCGAGCACCATCGGTGGGTGCTCGAGGTGCCGCCGTCGGTGAAGGGGCGGGAGCTGCTCACCGCGGGGCGCGTGGTGTGGGCGGTGATGGGTCACCAGCGGTTCGACCGCGCGCTGCGCAAGCTGGTCCTCGTCGCCGAGGACCTCGAGGCGCGCTACATCGACGAGAAGGAGAAGCAGCCGTGAGCGAGCGTCCTCGCGATCGTGTCCGATCGTTCCTTGCCGAGCCGACGCCGCGGCGGGTGCTGACCATCGCGCTGTTCCTCGCGATGCTGGTCCTGTTCCGGAAGCTGCTCGTGCTGCTGGTGTTCTTCGTCGCGTCGAAGGCGCTGCTCGAGCGCGCGTCGGGGTTCCTGCAGCGACGGGTGAAGATGGGACCGAAGGCGGCGCTCCTCACGATGATCCTCGTCGTGCTGGCGGCGGCGGGCGGCGCGGGCGCGCTGGGCGTCGGGCGCGGCGTGCGCGCGCTGAAGGCGGCGCAGCACGATCTCCCGGCGCGGATCGCGGCGATGCCCGACTCGCCGACGTTCGCGCCGTGGAAGGAGCACCTCGAGGAGGCGGCCGACAAGCTGGTCGAGGGCGCGCAGCACTACGCCGCCTCGGCGCTGAAGGTGGTGTCGGCGTTCGGGCACGTGCTGCTCTACGCGCTCATCGGCTTCATCCTCGCGGTGGTCTTCCTCCTCGAGCGCGAGGAGCTCGAGGGCTTCGCGCGCAAGATCGAGCCGCGCTCGGTGAAGGGGACGCTGTTGCGCTGGTCCGGTCACGTCGCCGACGCGATGCTGGTCACGGTGCAGTTCCAGCTCGTCGTCGCGGCCTGCAACGCGGTGCTGACGATCCCGGTGCTGCTGCTGATCGGGATCCCGCACGCCCCGTCGCTGGGCCTGATGATCTTCGTCTCCGGCCTGGTCCCCGTCGTCGGCAACGTGGTCTCGGGCGCGATCCTGTCGCTGCTCGCCTTCCAGGTGAAGGGCTGGCTCGGCGTCGGCATCTTCACCGGGCTGACCTTCATCCTGCACAAGCTCGAGAGCTACTACCTCAACCCGCGCCTCGCCGCGCGCCACGTGAAGCTGCCCGGCTTCGTGCTGATCGTGAGCCTGATCCTCTTCGAGCACGTCCTCGGCTTCGCCGGCCTCTTCCTGTCGTTCCCGACGCTGTTCGTCGCGCAGCGCATCACCCAGGAGCTGCGCGACGAACCCGAGGCGTCAGTCGAAGCCGAGCCCGCTCAGGGCATCGCGAAGTCGTAGAGCGCGATCAGCTTCTTCCCCTTCATGATCTCGAAGGGGTAGGCGGCGTGGACCCTCCCATCGCCAGCCTCGCGGCCGTTCCCGTCGCGGAACACACCCGAGCGAATCGTCACCGTCATTCCCGGCTTGATGAGCCCCTCGAACGTCGCCGGCACGACGACCGGCGTTTGCTCCGCCGACTTCTTGATGGTCTTGCCGGTGAACTTGCAATCGCGCTCGGCGATGCGCGTCCCGTCGGACTGATAGCCGCGCGTGCGTCCGGTGTCCTTGCAGTCGTACTCGGGGATCTCCCAGGTCGCCTTCTTGAAGGTGAGCTCGAGCCCGAGCGGGTGCTTCTTGGCAGCCATGACGAGGCCGCCCGGGATATCCCACTTCTGATCCCCGATTAGCTTCGCGTTCACCCGATCGGGCGAGAGATAGATGACCTGTTCGAGGCCACTGTCGATGTTAGTCATCGTGTCGGAGCGATAGCCGCCGTGCAGGTCATCGCGCTTGAGCGGGCTCCAGACGTTCTTTTTCCGGAGCTCCTCGATGGAGACGGCGAGCCCGTGGCGAATGGCGTAGCGCGGGCCGCGGAAAATCAGCTTCCCGACGGGCGTCTCGGTGTAGACGAGCTCTTTGTACATGGCGGCCGAGGTGTAGCGGCCCGCATAGATGTCGCAGAGGATCTGCCCCGTCGCGAGCACAGACCCGATCGGGCTGCGGATCGCCTGCGCGAACGCTTCGCGCGAGGTGATCTTCTGGGTCGTGACGATCTTCCCAATCGCGTCGCGGATCGTGTCGCACCCCTTCGGGGTGGCGCCGGGCGTGGGCAGCTTGTTCGTCTTCGGGTAGTCCGCGAGGAACTTCTCCTCGACGGCATCGACGCTCTTGAGCGCATCGGCGAAGGGCGCTGACTGCTCCTCCCAGTCCTTCCACAACCGCTCGGGGGCGTCGACGATCAGCTCCTTGAGGGCAGCGTCGGTCTTGGCCTTCTCGACGAGGGGAGTGTAGATGGCGGCGAAGGCCGCCTTCGCCTTATCGAAGTAGTCGCCGGCCTGCTTCTTCGCGGTCGGGCCGAGCTTCAGCTGATCGAGCTCCGCGTCGTAGGCCTTGCGATCCATGCGGCGGAAGTCGGGGCCGCAGATGGCGGCGCGCTCGATCACGCGCTTGTCGTCGATATCGGTGAGCAGTGTTCCGTTCGAGTACACCGGGACGCAGTCGCCGACGACGGTCGTGCGGAGGAGCTCCGACGTCCGCAAGAGCCCATCGAGCGCGTAGGTGTTGTCCCCAAACGCGCCCTCGCTACCAATCTTGATCTGGTGAACGGCGTAGACCTCTTTGCCTCGGCAGTCGACGCCCGTGACGTCCGAGATCGCGCGAGCCATCACGAGTGTCGGAAGCGGCGGGTTGCCGGTCCAGCCGTAGGCTTTGCAGAGGGCGTCTGCTTCGGGCTGCGGAACCTTGTCGGCGTGGCTGCGGCCGGCCAGCGACACGAACGCGAGTGCGAATCCGATCGAGAGAGAGCGCCTCATCCCAGTCCTCCTCCTCCGAAGTGAAAAATGCGATGCGCGCAGGTTATCGGGCGGGAGGCGCCCAAAGTTGCTCTTTTTCGTGGGGAGTGAGCCCGGTGGGCTCGGGGTTGCTGAGTCGGGGCGTCTCAGCGCAGGCCGGCCTCAGGCGCAAGCATTCGAGATCCCATGTGATCTTGGTTGGCACTGGGGGTGCTCTAGGGGACGGGCAGGAGGCCGTCATGCGCACTTCACTGAGTCTGATGATCGCTTTGGTGCTGGCCGCGGGTTGTGATCGCGGCGCCGACTTTGCCAACGCCACGCCGGAGAACGAGACGCTCACGATGGAGCTGACGGGCGATGCGACGTCGGAGGGGCTCGCGCCCGCGAGCGTCGAGGGCGTGGGCGAGGCGCAGGCCGCGCTGTCGGGGCCGGTGCCGGAGTACCTCGGGCACGCGCGCGACGGGGTGCGCGCGGTGAACCAGGCGATCGCGCGCATCCTCACGCCGATCATCGAGGCGGTGCGCGACGAGGGCGCGCAGGCGCAGATCGGCGCGACGCGGAAGTTCGGGCCGAAGGATCATGGGGCGGCGACCTTCGTGTTTTATGTCAAGCGGATTGACGGCAACACGTTCGGCTGGCGGCTCGACGCGAAGCCGCAGGGCGCGGCCGACGCGGCGTACGTGCAGGTGATGGGCGGGCTCTACACGGTGGGCGCGCTGCCGCACCGGGGGCGCGGGGTGATGGGCGCGGATCTCGACAAGCTGGCGACGGTGGACAGCGCGTTCCACGGCGCCGGGCAGATGCTCGTCGGGTTCGCGCACGTGGGCGGCTACAAGATCCTGGCGTACGGCCTGAAGGGCTTCTCGCCCGACGTGACGACGTTCGATCCCGTCGACGCGGTGTTCGCCGGCTGGCGCTCCCCGACGGGCGTGACGCGCGTGCGCGTCGCCTCCTATGCCAACATCGCCGACTCGCCGACGGCGGCGAAGGAGCTGACCTTCCTGCGCGCGCGCTGGCTCCCCGGGGTGGGCGGCCGCGCCGACGCACGCATCCGCGGCGGTGACGTCCCCGCCGGCCGCGTGCTGATCGTGAACAGCTGCTGGAGCCGCGACCTCACCGACGTCGACGGCTTCCTCCTCGTCCGCGACTGCGAAGCCGGCCACCTGATTCCGCAGGGCTGCACCGTCGTCCGCACCGCCGGCGTCCCCGCGAACTGCGCCCGCGATCTGGCGACCGAGGATCTTCCCCCCGAGGATCCCTCTTCGACCGATCCCGAGGACGGCGCCCCCGAGCCCATCACGCCCCCGACGACCATGCCCTGAGGAGTTTTCAGACGACCGCGTCTTAGTCTTAGTCTTAGTCTTAGTCTTAGTCTTAGTCTTAGTCTTAAACTTTCGATCCTCACTCCTCACTTCCGACTCCTCACTCCTCACTCCCCACGCAACAATCTCCCCGCACGCGCCGATAAAGCGCGGCCATGTCGTCCTTCCTCTTCGGCTTCCAACGCCTCCGCGTCTACGGCCGCGCGATCACCTTCGCGTCACAGGCGATCCCACTCGTCGATCGTCTCCCGCGGGGCTACTCGACGCTCGGCGATCAGTTGCGCCGCAGCGTGATCTCGATCCCGCTCAACATCGCCGAGGGCACCGGGCGATTCGGGCGCGATGCAGCCCATTTCTTCGCGATCGCGCGCGGGTCGGCGTTGGAGGCGGCGGCGGTGCTCGATGTCGTCGAGATCGTGGCGCCCGACGAGCAGCGACGGATCGCGGAGGCGAGGGAGGAGCTGGTCAATGTCGTCAATATTCTGACTGCATTGATTCGGACGCACTCGGAAGGGAGCGTCAGAAGTGCGGAGTGAGAAGTGAGGGGTCGGAAGTGAGGAGTGAGGAGATAGGAGTGAGGATCGAAAGTTTAAGACTAAGACTAAGACGAAGACTAAGCGTGTCGGTCGTCGCTCGTCAGAGATCGTCGCAGGGCGTGCCGAGCTTGGTGCCGGTGTAGATGCCGAGGTCGGTGTAGATCATCCGGTAGTTCTGCTCGACGGGGACCAGCGTGAGGGGCTCGGCCTTCTTGCCGCGGATCCAGCTCGACTCGCGCTTGCCGAGGATCAGGCGGAGGCTGCCGGTCTTGGTCGCGAAGATCTCGCCCTCGCTGTCGCTGGCGACGTCGGTCATCTGCTGCAGCTTCATCGCGCCTTTGGGGCCGACGTAGAGGCGGAAGTTGCGCTCGGTCTCGGGGGTGTTGCCCTTGTCGACGTAGTAGTAGATGGCCTTCTGATCGCGGGCGAGGGCGTGGGGGGTGCGGCCGACGGGCGCGGGATCGAATGTGGCCTTCTCGACGAGGGGGCGCGCCTCGGCGTCGGGGACCAGCGTCAGCGGGACGGTGCGCGCCCCGCACGTCACCGCGCAGCTCTTCTTCTCGGCGTCGTAGTCGGCGTGCGAGAAGAGGCGGAGGTCCAGCCCGCGGAAGTTGTCGTTGTTGGTCGGCTGATAGAAGCGCGGATCCCAGAACCAGTCGCCCGACATGAAGCGCGCGCCGCCGGTCACGCGCTTCATCGCCTTCGCCGTCCCCCAGTAGAGCCTCGTCGACGAATGCTCGTCGGGCGCCACCGCCAGGTACTTGCCCTTTCCGTCGGTGCAGAGCGCGGTCTTGCCGCGCGCCGTCGCGTCGAGGTCATCGGCCATCGCCAGCCCGGGCACCGCCGCCAGCGCGATCGCGAGCACGAATGGAGTGCGCATCGCGTCATCTTAGCCTAGGATGCCGAGCCACCATGAGCCTCAAGGGAAAGACCCTGTTCATCACCGGCGCCAGCCGCGGCATCGGCAAGGCCATCGGCCTCCGCGCCGCCAAGGACGGCGCCAACGTCGTCATCGTCGCCAAGACCACCGAGCCGCACCCCAAGCTCCCCGGCACCATCTACACCGCCGCCGAGGAGATCGAGGCCGCGGGCGGCAAGGCCCTCGCCCTCGCCGTCGACATCCGCTTCGAGGATCAGGTCGCCGACGCAGTGAAGAAGACCGTCGAGAAGTTCGGCGGCATCGACATCTGCGTGAACAACGCCTCGGCGATCAGCCTCACGCCGACGACGATGACGACGATGAAGAAGTACGACCTCATGCACCAGATCAACACGCGCGGGACCTTCCTCGTCTCGCAGCAGTGCATCCCGTACCTCAAGAAGTCGTCGAACCCGCACATCCTCAACATGTCGCCCCCGCTCAACATGGAGGCGCGCTGGTTCGCCCCGCACGTCGCCTACACGATGGCGAAGTTCGGCATGTCGATGTGCGTCCTCGGGATGCACGAGGAGCTCCGCGCCGACGGCATCGCCGTCAACGCGCTCTGGCCGCGCACCACCATCGCCACCGCCGCCGTCCAGAACCTCCTCGGCGGCGACGACGTGGTGAAGGGCTCGCGCACCGCCGACATCCTCGCCGACGCCGCCTACCTCATCTTCAACACCCCGTCGCGCGAGTGCACCGGCAACTTCTTCATCGACGAGGACTACCTGCGCACGAAGGGCGTCACCGACTTCGACAAGTACGCCGTCACGCCCGGCGCCCCGCTCTTCCCCGACTTTTTCGTCTAGCGCGAAACCTCCGGCGCCAGCTCCCCCTCCGGCTCCGGCTCCGCCCAGCGATCGAGCGTCGTCGCGATCGTCAGATCCGACGACACGTTGGTCGCCGCGCGGAGCCGCCCGAGCAGCCAGTCCACCGACAACAGCAGCGGCAGCTCCGTCAGCGGCAGCCCCGCCGCGCTCAGCACCAGCGACAGCGTGATCAGCCCCGCCTCGGGCACGCCGGCGATTCCTGCCGCCGCCAGCGCCGAGGTCCCCGCCAGGAGCGCCGTCTGCCCCGGCCCGAGCACGATCCCGTGCAGCTGCGCCACGAACAGCGCCGCCGCCACCTCGTACAGCATGATCCCGTCGTTGTTGAAGTTGGTCCCCACGCACGCCGCCAGCCGCGCGCTCCCGCGCGACACCCCCAGCCGCTGCTCGAGCGTGTGCAGAGTGACCGGCAGCGTCGCCATCGACGACCCCGTCGAGAGCGCCGTCAGGATCGCCTCCCACGCCGCGCGCCAGAACGTCTTCGCGCTCCGCCGCGCGATCACGACGACCAGCGTCGTGTACCAGAGCGCGACGTGCAGCACGAGCCCGCCCGCCACCGTCGCCATCAACAGCGCCAGCGACGCGAACGGCGCGAACCCCGAGGTCCCCACCACCTTCGCCACCACGCCGAACACCGCGAACGGGACGATCTTGATCACCCACCCGAGGAGCAGCGTCACCAGCGCGAACCCCTCCTCGACGAGCTTGGCGATCGTCTCCCCGCTCCCGCGCGCGTGCAGCCGCCGCAGCGCCACCCCGCTGAACAGCGCCAGCAGCACCACCGCCAGCACCTGGTTCTGCACGAACGGCCCGGCGATGCTCTCGGGGATCAGTTCCCCGAGCGCCGCCGTGAAGTCCATCTTCGGCGCCGCCTTCGGCGCTTTGGACGCGTGCTCGGCGACGGCCGCGCCGAGCTTGGCGTGGAGCTGCGCCGCCTCGATGCGCGTCCCCGGCTTCACCACCGTCGAGAGCGCGATCGCCAGCGCCCCCGCCACCGCCGCGTTCACCACGCACAACACGAGCAGCCGCGCCCCCTGCTTCGCCGGCAGCGCCGCGCGCATCAGCGAGTCGACGATGGCCACGAACACGAGCGGCGTCGCCAGCGCCTTCAAGAGGCGCACCACGAACACGCCCGCCTCCCCGAGCGGCTCGGCGCGCTCCCCAAGGAGCAGCCCGACGCCGATCCCGGCGACGAGCGCGATGATGATCTGGATGAGCAGCGGGACGCGCGGCTTGCCGTGGGGCTCGTGCATCGCCCCCGACGATACCGCGCCGGTGCTTACTTGCGGCCGACCTTCTTGTCGATGAGGTCGTAGAGCGCCTTGCCGTCGGCCGACTGCAGCCCGCGGATTTTCTGATAGACAGGAGCGCTGGCCTTGGCGAAGGCCGCCTTCTGCTCGTCGGTGAGCTTGGTGATGGTGATCCCCGACTCGGCCAGGTTCTTGAGGAGCGGCTCGTTCAGCTTGCGGATCATCGCCCGCCCGCGCTTCTGCTCGTCGGCGCGGTTGGCGAACAGGATGTCGCGCTGCTTCGCCGTGAGCTTGTCGAGCCAGGCCTTGTTGTAGACGAGGAGCGCCGGCTGATACATGTGATCGCTCACCGTCCAGTGCTTGATGCCCTGGTACCACGACGCCGCGAAGGCGAAGAGCGGCGTGTTGTCGAACCCGTCGACGACGCCGGTCTGCAGCGCCGACAGCGTCTCCGGCACCGAGATCGGCACCGGGCTCGCGCCGAACGACTTCCAGGTCTCGATGTGCACGCGCGCCTCCTGCGCGCGCATCTTCATGCCCTTCACGTCCTCGGGCTTCACGATCGCCGCCTTCTTCGACGCGAAGTTGCGGAAGCCGTTCTCCGACCAGATGAAGGGCTCGAGCCCCTTGGCGTTGAGCAGCTTCTTCACCAGCGCCCACACCTCGGGATCGTCGAGGACGCGATCGGCCTCGTCGAGCGAGCGGAAGCGATAGGGCAGATCGAGCACCTCGAGCTCGGGCACGATGATCGCCAGCGCCCCCGTCGACAGCCCGGCGCACTCCAGCGCGCCCTGGGCGACCTGACGCGCCATCGCGTCCTCGCCGCCCTTCACCGAGCCCATGAACAGCTTCAGCTTGATCGGCTTCTCCGCCTTGGTCGCGTCGGCCGACTCGGTCTCGATGCGCTTCTTCAGCTGGAGGAGCTGCTTGTGCCAGGGCGTGTCCTCGGGCGCGGCCGTGCCGATGCGCACGACCACCTCGCCTTCGGCCACCGCCCGGCCCGACGCCGCGGCGATCGCACCGACGGCCGCCAGCGCGACCAGAGCCTGTCTCGTCATGGCTAGAACTTCTCCTCGATCAGCGACAGCAGCTTTTGTGCTTTACGCTTTTCGGCCTTGGTCTCGGCGGTCAGCTCGGGGATCACGTCGTCGGCCTGCGCGAGCACCCACTCGAGCTTCTTCTTGAAGCCCTCTTTGTCCTCGGCGCGCGTGGCGTAGAACTCGGCCCACAGCACCGACGTGGCGACGTAGTTGGGCGTGTGCGCCAGCGAGGCGTCGAAGTGCACCTTCGCCTGCTTCATGTCGCCGCCCGCGATCGCCGGCGCCTTCGCGTAGATGACCCCGAGGTAGCGGTGCGGGGCGCTGTAGAAGTAGTGCTCGTCGAGGGCGGCGCAGCGCTCGATGAAGCCTTTGATCTTCGCCTTGTGCTTGAGCACCGTGGCGAGCCCCTGGGCGTTGGCCCACTTGCCCAGGTTCGACGTGTACCAGTAGAGGGCGGGCACGGCGTTCTTCTGGAGGACGGCGGCCGCCTCCTCGATCTTCACGCCCGACTCGACCTTTTGCTTGAACTCGGGGCTGGCGGCGACGAGCGCGCGCTCGCCATAGGCCATCCCGCGCTCGTGCATCTTGAGGTACTCGTCTTTTTTGTCTTCCTCGAATGACAGGTAGCCGTCGGCGAGGAAGTAGACGGCGCGGGTCAGCTTGGCCAGCGTCTCGGCGTCGTTGGGGTTGGCCTGCACCGCCTTGTCCCACGCGGCGATGGCGGCTTCGAGCTCGGCGCGATCGGCGCGCTTGGCGAAGTGGTCGTCGCCCTCTTTGATCAGCGCGGCCGGATCGCCAGCGGCTGCGCCCGCGCCCGTCGCCTGCTTCACCTCCCACGCCGCGGTGTGCTTCGCTGCGCAGCCGGCGCCCAGCGCCACCGACGACACCGAGAGCACGAACCACAGGACCTGTCGCCTCATCACGAGCCTCCTTGGCAGGCCGAACCGGGCCAAAACGGTATCACCCTGGCGTGCGATCCGGGCATTTTCGAGGCAAGGGGGGCGCGGCGGAAAACGTCAGTCGAGCGGCGCGGTCTCCCCCGGCGACGGGTTGGTCACGGTGACCCCGCGCCCGCGCAGCGTGTCGACGAGCGGGCCCTGCTGATCGGGCTCGCCGTGGATGAGGAAGACGCCGCGCTTCGGTCGGACGCGGTCGGCGTAGTCGAGGAGATCGTCGCGATCGCCGTGCGCCGACAGCGCGTTCATCACCACCACCCGCGCGTGGAGCTCGCGCTCGACGCCGAGGATGCGCACCGACGGCCGCCGCTCGACGAGCCGCCGCCCGAGCGTGTGCTGCGCCTGGAAGCCGACGATGAGGATGGTGTTGCGCGGGTCGTCGACGCCGTTCTTCAGGTGGTGCAGCACCCGGCCCGCCTCGCACATCCCCGACGAGGAGATGACGATGAAGGGGCCGGCCATGTCGTTGAGGCGCATCGACTCCTCGCGCGAGTCGATGTAGCGCAGCGACGAGAACGTAAAGGGATCGCCGACGCGGTCGAGGAACGCGCGCGTCTCGTCGTCGTAGCAGTCGGGGTGGCGCTTGAAGACCTCGGTGACGTTCACCGAGAGCGGGCTGTCGACGAAGATCGGCACCTCGGGGATGCGCTTGTCGGCGTGCAGCGCGTGGAGCGCGTAGACCAGCTCCTGCGTGCGTCCGACGGCGAAGGCGGGGACGATGACCTTGCCCTTCTGGGCGACGGCCTCGTTGACCACCTTGGCCAGCTGGCCGTGCATCTCGCCGATGGGGGCGTGGGCGCGGTTGCCGTAGGTGCTCTCCATGAAGAGCCAGTCGGCGTGGCCGGGGTCGGCGGGGTCGCGCAGGATGGGGAGCCCGCGCCGCCCGAGGTCGCCCGAGAGGACCACGCGGGTGGAGCCGCTCTGCGATTTGATGTCTAGCACGACCTGCGCCGAGCCGAGGATGTGGCCGGCGTCGAGGAAGCGGGCGGTGACGCCGGGGAGCGGCTCGAAGGCTTCGTCGTAGGGGACGTCGCGAAAGCGCCCGAGCGCACGATCGGCGTCGGCCTCGTCGTAGAGCGGCTGCACCGTCTTCCAGCCGGGGTCGTCGCCGTAGCGGCGGTTCAGGTAGGCGGCGTCGCCCTCTTGGATGCGCGCCGAGTCGCGCAGGAGGTACGAGCAGAGGTCGCGCGTCGCCGGCGTCGACCAGATGCGGCCGGCGTAGCCGCGCTTCACCAGCGTCGGGAGGCTGCCCGAGTGATCGATGTGCGCGTGCGTGAGGATGACCGCGTCGGCCTCGATCGCGGCGCGCGGGAGCTCGGTGTTGCGACGGCGGGACTCCTCGCGGCGCCCCTGGAAGAGGCCGCAGTCGACGAGGAGCGAGCCGTGCGGGGTCTCGAGGAGGTGCATCGAGCCCGTCACCTCCTGGGCTGCACCGAGAAAGCGCGCGCGAATGGTCATCGTAGCGATGGTACCCTGCGCAGGCGATGCGCGCGATCTTGCTCGGTGCGGCGATCGTCGGACTCGGCGCCGGGTGCCCCCGTCGAGAGGAGGCGCCCGCCCGGCCGATCGTCGATGCGGCGCCGGCGGTAGCGCGGGTCGACGCCGCCGCGGCGACGGGCGATCTGCGGCGCGAGGACTTCGAGCGCATCGACGCGGCGTTCTCCGGCGGCACCAGCAAGCTGTGCGGGCGGGGCGCGTTCCTCCCCGACAACGACCTGCGCGCCTTCTCGGCGGGCGACTTCCTCGGGCGCGCGGCGTCGCTGTTCGGCGCGCACGAGCGCGGCAGCCACCAGATCGTCCTGCGCCACAAGCCGACGGGGATCGTGGTCACCGTCTACTTCGGCGCGAGCGGCGCGGCCTATGGCGGCGGGCCGGTCTACCGGGGTGCGCTGCCGCAGGCGGACCTCCAGGCGCTGATGCGCGACCAGCTGCGACGAATGGCGGCGCGCGCGACGGAGCGACGGAACGACGCCGAGGAGGCGCGGCGCCGGGCCGAGACCGAGGCGGCGATGAAGAGCGGGCGGATGAACGAGGTCGAGCGGCTCCTCTGCGAGCGCGCCGATCCGCCGGGGTTCGCGCGGGTGGCGCGCGGGCTGGAGGCGCTGATCGCGGCGGCGCCGCTCACCGAGTTCGAGGACGTCTTCGAGACCGACGACGGGCCCTATCGGATGGGGGTGCGGGGCGGCAATCCATTCGAGGAGAAGGTGATTGACAGAAAAAGGAAGTGAGCTGCTGGTCGTCGACGGGCTGTGCGCCGCGCCGCGCGGCTTCGACTGGGGGGCGATCGACGCGCTGGCCGTCGGGGGCGAGCTGGTCGAGGGGACCGAGCGGCTGAGCCCGAAGGTGCGCGGCGAGGGCGTCCGCCTCTCGGCGCTGTTGGCGGCGGTGGGGATCGACGCGCGCGCCACCCACGTGATCGTCGCCGACGACGGGGACTACCGCGCCTGCCTGGCGCGCGCCGACGCCGAGGCGGCGGTGGTGGCCCACCGGCAGGACGGCGCGCCGCTGCCCTATGGGCTGGGCGGGCCGCTGCGCCTGCTCGTGCCGACGAGCGACAACGCCTGCCTGTCGGTGAAGCGCGTCTCGCGCGTGACGCTGACCGATCGCCCCGAGGTCGACACGGTGCCGCGCCCGGTGACGACGCTGCGCACCCTCGGGTAAGATCGCAGACCTGGTGCTCAGAACGGCTCGTCTATCGGTCGTCGTCGCCGCCGCCGCGGCCGCCGCGCTCTCCGGCTGCGCCGAGGAGCCGACGCTCGCCGTCGAGGTCGGCGCGCTGGGCGGCGGCGATCCGGTGCCGCTCACGGTGTCGATCTGGGACGGCTGCACGCGCGCGCTCGCGGCGCAGTCCTTCCTGGCAGCGCGCCTGCCGGGGACGGTGGTGGTGCGCGGGCTCCCCGTCGGGCGGCCGCTGGTCGTCGTCGCCGAGGCTGCGCTCTCGCCGCCGCGCGACGGCTGGGCGCAGGTGACGCTCGCGCGCGCGGGGCGGACGACGGTGTCGCTGCCGCTCGGCGCGCCCTTCGCCGACGCCGACGGCGATCGCCGCCCCGACGACGCCGGCGCCTGCGCCGCCCAGCCCGACGGCGGCGGCGGCGACCTCGGCCCCGAGCCGCCCTGCGGCCCCTATACCGCCATCAGCACCCTCGCCGGCTCGGGCAACTCGGGCTTCACCGACGGGCAGGGCGCCGCGGCCGCGTTCGCTGGCGCGGACGTCGTTCGTCAAGCCGTACCAGCTGGCGGTGCGCCCCGGCACCGACGAGATCTACGTCGCCGTCGGCGATCGGGTGATGCGCCTCGTGCGCTCGCCGTCGACGACGCTGGTGACCTACGCCGGCAGCGGCGCGCCCGTCGACATGGGCGTCCTCGACGGGACGCTCGGCGGCGCGACGTTCGGGCTGAACGTCGGCCTGGCGATCGCGCCCGCCGATCGGATGTACGTCGCCGAGGTGCTCGGCCCGCGACTCCGGCGCATCGACATGACCGCCGGCACCGTGACCACGCTCGCCGGCACCGGCGTCGAAGGGTTCATGGACGGCGACGGCGCGCAGGCGCAGTTCCACGAGCCGGTCTCCGTCGCCAGCGACGGGATGGGGACGCTCTACGTCGCCGACGAGTACAACCACTGCGTTCGCGCGGTGAACGTCGCGACGGGGGTGGTCTCGACGTACGCGGGGAGCTGCGGCGCGAACAGCGGTTACGTGCCCTTCGACGACGGGACGCGGGCGGTGGCGCGCTTCCCGCGGCCGATCGGCGTCACCTGGTATCGCGGGACGCTGTACGTGAGCGATCAGTCGGGCGTGCGCGCGATCAGCGGGGATCTGGTGGTCCACGTCGACCCGGCGCGCTCGCGGCAGGCGGGCGGGTCGCTGTTGTGGCACCCGGGGCAGATCACCTTCCGCGGCTGCGAGATGATCGTCGCCGACTTCGAGGGACATCGCATCGCGCGGGTGACGCAGTGAGGGCGCTCGTCGCGGCGCTGCTCGCGGCGCTGCTGGTCGTCGTCGCGGCGGCGCCGTCGCGGGCGGCGGGCGAGCGGGACGTCGAGGCGCGCGCGCGCGACCACTACGAGTCGGGGCGTACGCTGTACAGGCTCGGCAACTACCGCGAGGCGCTGGCGCAGTTCACCGCCGGGTACGAGCTGGTCAAGCGGCCGCGCTTCCTCCTCAACCTGGCGCAGACCTTCCGCAAGCTCGGCGACGATCCCAACGCGCGACGGATGATCGAGCGCTACCTCGGCGAGGCCGATCCCAACGATCCGGCGCGCGCGCAGGCGAAGGAGCTCCTCGCCGAGCTCGGCCCCGAGCCCGCGCCGCCCCCGCCGACGACGCCTGTGCCGGCGACGCCTCCTCCGACGGTGACCGCGACGCCCGACCCGGCCGCGATCGTCGCCGCGCCCGCGCCGACGCCGGCGCCCAAGCGCGCCTCGGGGGTGGCGCCGCTGGGGCTGGATCCTGCCGGTCTCCGTCGTGGTCGTGGCCGGCGTCGCGGTCGGCGCCTACTTCGGCGCGACCGCCGGTCAGGACCCCTGCCGCGGCGCGACCATCGGCTGCGTCGGGACGCCGGCGAACAGGTAGCGCTCGAACCACGACGGGAAGGCGCGCACCATCGCCGTCGGTCCGGCGAGCGCGAGGCCGGCGCGGCGGGCCGCCGCGTACGAGAGGTCGCCGCGCCACCAGCCGATGAGCGTGCGCCGATCGGGCGAGAGCGAGACCTCGTCGCAGGAAGCGCGGGCGGCGCGCGCGCAGCTCGGTGAGGCGCTCTTCCTGCGCTGACCGCGTCGTCGGAGACACCGCCGCGCCCAGCGTGGAACGCTGGTGATGGGGGGACGGGCTGGCACAAGCATCCGTCGCTGAACGGGCTGGTGGTCGCGCTGCGCCGGACGCGACCCGGGCGCGGCTACGGCGCGCAGGTCGGCGCGGGGCTTCTGATCGCGACGACCGATCGTCTCGGCGCTCTCGGGGCTGGTCGGGACGGTGATGACCGGTCTTCGTCCGCGAGCGCTGACCGTCAGGCGCCGTCGGGGCCCGCGGGCGGGATGTCGATCGGCTGCGCCAGCGCGTACTCGATCGCCTCGGGGATGTCGGCCGGATCGAGCCCGCGCCAGAAGACGACCCACTCGGGCGTGCGCAGCATGCCGTCGCACAGCTTCTGGTACCAGTCGCAGATCGGGTTCTGCGGGCGCGCGCGCCAGAAGACGATGGGGTGCGACGCGGCCAGCGCGTCCCACAGATCGCGGCCCAGCCCCTCGCCCTGCGCCTCGCGGTCGACGGCGAACTTCGACAGATAGGCGCCGAGCTCGGTCTCGACCAGGATGGCCGCCCCGCGGTAGCCGTCGACGAGATAGACGCGCGAGACCGGGCGCTCGAAGAGGCCGTCGGAGGGCGGGCGGCCGAATGCGCTAGACAACAATGTCCGCAGGCGGTCGCGGTCGAGCTCGGCCAGCCCGGCGTGCAGCGAGATGGGCGCGCCGCGACGGAGCATGGTGCCCGCGCCCTTCACCGTGAAGAGCTCGCGGAGGAGGTTGAGCGGCGAGGTGATGGCGACGAGCAGCTTCTGCCGCGGGGCCAGCCCGTCGACGAGGTTGCGCGCCTGGGTGACCATCGCGCGCTCCTTCCGCGACAGCTCGCGCGAATTGAGGATGGACGAATAATCGGTGGTGAGGTTGACCAGCGAGACGAGCGAACCCTTCACGCGCAGGCCGCCCGGGCGGTGGAGGAAGAGGAGCTTGTGGGTCCCCAGCGCGCCGACCAGCGCCCCCAGCCGCGCGAAGCGCTCGTCGACGAGCGCGGCGGCGCGCGCCTGGGCGGCGGCGGCCTGCGGGGTGGAGGGCGGCGGCGCGCCGTCGACGACGGGCGGCGGCTCGAAGGTGACGATGGGGATGGTCCCGGCGCGGCAGAGGCGCGTCACCTCGTCGGCGGCGTCGGCCCGCTCCGACGAGAGGCAGGTCGCCTGGACGCCGCTCCGCACCAGCCGCCGCTCGATGCGGCGCGCGTGCTCGACGGCGTCGGTCGGCTCGAAGGTCCCCAGGACCACCGTCGGCACGAGGCCGAGCTGCGCGAGGAACCGCAGGTGCAGGACCACCGCCTCGGTGGCGTGGCGCGCCACGTTGGCGTCGACGACGATGACCGCGAAGCGCTCCTTCGGCTCGCGGCGGAACAGCGACAGGTAGAACTCCGCCTCGCTGCGCCGCCCGACCGACTCGAGGAAGCGGAGGACGACGTCGGCCGCCTCCATCTGCGCGTCAGGCGGCGCCATCGGCGTCGCCTCCGCCGACGGAGAGCGCGTGGGCGAAGAGGTCGCGCGCGGCGTGCAGCTCGGCCACCGGCACCTGCTCGTCGGCGGCGTGGGCCTCCTCGATCTCGCCGGGCCCGCAGACCACCGCGTCGATCCCCGCCTCGACGAGGAGCGCCGCCTCCGTCCAGAAGCCGAGGTCGACCGGCGCGCCCACCCGCACGTCGCCGAGGAGCGCGCGGAAGCCCTCGAGCGCGCGCGTGGCGAAGGGCGGCTTGTGGTGGATCTCCACCGTCGCCGACGGCACCAGCCGCGCCGCCATCGCCCGCAGCTCGTCGAGGATCGCCGCCACGTCGGCGCCGGGCGGCGGCCGCAGCGAGAAGGTCAGCGCCGCGCGCGACGGCACCACGTTGAAGGCGATCCCGCCCTCGAGCATCGCCACGTTCACGCACAGCCCGGGGAAGCCCGGCGGCCCCTCGTCGCGCCGCGCCCGCCCCCACTCGTACACCGCCGCCGCCAGCCGCGACAGCTCTCCGACGGGCGCGGGCAGCTGATCGGCGCGCGAGCTGTGGCCGCCCTGCCCTTCCTGCTTGACGACAATCATGGCGATGCCGCGGTGGCGCGTCCCCGCCTGCAGCCCCGTCGGCTCGCAGACGATGGCGCGGCGGCAGCCGGCCAGCGCCCCGCCGTCGAGGAGCGCGTGCATGCAGTGGTTGCCGTGCTCCTCGTCGCCGGAGAAGAGGACCATCGCGTCGCGCGGCCGCTCGCCGCGCGCGCGCAGCGTCTCGACCGCCGCCAGCGTCGCGGCGATGGCGCCCTTGGTGTCCGCCGCGCCGAGCCCGCGCACGGCCCCGCCCGCGCGCACCGCGACGAAGGGGTCGGCCGTCCAGCCGGCGTTCGGCGGCACGGTGTCGAGGTGCGCGTTGATGAGCAGCGACGGGCGCCCCCAGCGCGCCAGCACCGACGCCCCGACGGTCCCGGGGCGTGGCGTCTCGATCACCTCGACGGCGTCGGCGCCGAGCGTGCCGAGCCGCGCCGCCAACAGCGACGCAAGCGCGCGCTCGTCGCCGCCCGGGTTGTGCGTCGGGACGCGGACGAGCTCCTCGAGGATGGGGACCGGATCGACGGCAACGACCGACATGACGCCGCGAGTCTACAACAGCGGGGGCTTCGCCCCCGAGACCCCGCGCCTCGCTGCGCGAGTCTATACTGCGCCGCGTGCGTGTCGTCTCCTTGATCGCGTCCTCCACCGAGATCGTCTGCGCGCTGGGCGCGGGTGACCTCCTCGTCGGCCGCTCGCACGAGTGCGATCACCCGCGCGCCGTCGTCGAGCCGCTGCCCGTGCTCACCGCGCCCAAGTTCGCCGTCGACGGCTCGTCGGCGCGCATCGACCAGCGGGTGAAGGAGGTCCTGCTCTCGTCGCTGTCCGTCTACAAAGTCGACGTCGACGCGCTCGAGGCCGTCCGCCCCGACGTCATCATCACCCAGGCGCAGTGCGAGGTCTGCGCGGTGTCGCTGAAGGACGTCGAGGCCGCCGTCTGCCAGATGGTCTCGACCCGCCCGGCGATCGTCTCGCTCGAGCCGAACGGCCTCGAGGATCTCTTCACCGACATCCAGAAGGTCGCCGCCGCGCTCCGCCGCGAGGAGGCCGGCCGCGCGCTCGTCGCATCGCTGCGGGCGCGCATCGAGGCGATCGCGGCGCGCGCGCGCACTGCGCCGACGCGCCCGACCGTGGCCTGCGTCGAATGGATCGAGCCGCTCATGGCGGCCGGCAACTGGATGCCGACGCTCGTCGAGCTGGCGGGCGGCGTGAACCTCTTCGGCGAGGCCAACCGGCACTCGCCCTGGATGACCTGGGACGACCTCGTCGCGCGCGACCCCGAGGTGATCGTCGTCCTGCCCTGCGGCTTCGACATCCCGCGCACGCTGACCGAGATGCACCTCCTCGCCGACCGCCCGGAGTGGGCCCGGCTGCGCGCCGTCCGCGACGGCCGCGTGGTCGTCGCCGACGGCAACCAGTACTTCAACCGCCCCGGCCCGCGCCTCGTCGAGTCGCTCGAGATCCTGGGCGAGGTCCTCCATCCAGAGCTCTTCGCGTTCGGTCACGAAGGCTCCGGCTGGCAGCGCTTTCGCGTCTAGCGCTTATTTGAACCCGTCGAGCCCGCGGTCGCTCTCTCCGTGCGGGCGCCTGTCCGCCGGCTCGGCGCGCGGCGCCTCCTCGTCCGCGTGCTGGCGACGGTGGCGGCGGCGGTGGCGGTTCGCCTCGCGGATGTGACGCTCGGGGTGGTCGACCCGATCGGCCTCGCGCTGGCGAGGGTCACGGTTGGTCCCGTCGACCGGCGGGGGCGGAATGGCGTTCGTCATGCCGCGGTCCATAGGCCGCGATATGATGCGCGGCCATGTCCGGACACGACACGCTACGCCCGATCACCGACGTCGCCGCCGACCTCGACCTCACCCCCGACGACATCATCCCGTGGGGCCCGGGAGCGGCGAAGATCCGCCGCGAGACCGCCTTCCGCGACGATCCGGCGCGCGCGCGCCTGGTCCTCGTCTCGGCGATCAACCCCACGCCCGCCGGCGAGGGGAAGACGACCTGCTCGATCGGTCTCGTGCAGGGCGCGCGCAAGAACGGCGTGCGCGCCGCCGCCGCGCTGCGCGAGCCGTCGCTGGGGCCAGTCTTCGGCCAGAAGGGCGGCGGCACCGGCGGCGGGCGATCGATGCTCCAGCCGTCGGAGCGCATCAACCTCCACTTCACCGGCGACCTGCACGCCATCACCAGCGCGAACAACCTCCTCGCCGCGCTCGTCGACAACGAGCTCTACCACAGCGACGCCCCGCGCCTCGACTCGCGCCGCGTGCTGTGGCGGCGCGCGATGGACATGAACGACCGCTTCCTCCGCAAGACCGTCATCGGCCTCGGGGGCAAGGCGATGGGCGCGCCGCGCGAGGACGGCTTCGACATCACCGCCGCGTCCGAGGTGATGGCGATTTTGTGTCTAGCGCGCGACTACGACGACCTCAAGCGGCGGCTCGGCAACATCCTCCTCGGCTTCAGCCGCGGCGGCGAGCCGGTGTTCGCGCGCGACCTCGGCGCCGAGAAGCCGATGGCCGCGCTCCTGTCCGAGGCGCTGATGCCGAACCTCGTGCAGACCACCGAGGGGGCGCCGGCGCTGGTCCACGGCGGACCGTTCGCCAACATCGCGCATGGCTGCAACAGCCTGGTGGCGACGCGGCTCGCGCTCCGTCGCGCCGACGTGGTCTTCACCGAGGGCGGCTTCGGCTTCGACCTCGGCGGCGAGAAGTTCCTCGACATCAAGTGCCGCGCGGGCGGCTTCTTCCCGCACGCGGTGGTCCTCGTCGCGACGCTGCGCGCGCTCAAGTACCACGGCGGCGTCCCGGCGAAGGAGTCGGGCGCCGAGAACGCCGCCGCCCTCGAGCGCGGCCTCGACAACCTGCGCAAGCACGTCGAGAGCGTGCGCGGCTTCGGCCTCGAGCCGGTCGTCGCGCTCAACGTGCGCGCCGGCGACACCAAGGCCGAGCTCGAGCGCGTGAAGGCGCAGCTCCGCGACGAGCGCGTCGAGTGCGGCATCGCCGACGTTTTCTCCGAGGGCGGCGAGGGCGCGCGGTCGCTGGCCGAGATCGTCGTCGCCAAGGCGATGGAGGCGCCGGCTACGCCGACGGCGCGCTTCACCTACGAGCTCTCCGATCCGCCGGCCGAGAAGATCCGCAAGGTGGCCACCGCCATCTACGGCGCGCGCGAGGTCGTCTTCACCGCGCAGGCGCAGAAGCAGCTCGCCGACGCCGACAAGCTGGGCCTCGCCGCCGCGCCGGTCTGCATGGCCAAGACGCACCTCTCTCTGTCCGACGACGAGAAGCGCGTCGGCCGCCCGAGCGGCTTCACCCTCACGGTGCGCGAGGTGCGCTACTCCGCCGGCGCCGGCTTCCTGGTCGCGCTCACCGGCGAGATCCTCACGATGCCGGGCCTGCCGAAGGCGCCGCACGCCTTCGCGATCGACCTCGCCTCCGACGGCACCGTCCTCAACGTGAAGTGACCGGGCGGTGGTGGGGTTTCGCAGCGCTTCCTTTTACGGGGAGAAGGGGAGGAGGGGAGATCTGAGGGAGGTGATTTTGTTTGACAGAAAAAGCTCCTCCCTCTGGGCTCCCCTCCTCCCCTCCTCCCCGTAAAAGGAAGCGCCGCGAAGCCCAACCGCCGAAAAAAAAGGCGCTCCCCGACGAGGAGCGCCTTTTTGCTAGACAGCGATTCGGTTAGGCGGTGACGCCGTCGAGGTGGATCGAGCCCTTCGACACGGCCTCGTAGCGCTTGGCCACGTCGTCCCAGTTCACCAGGTTCCAGAGCGCCTCGAAGAACTTGCCCTTCACGTTGAGGTACTGGAGGTACCAGGCGTGCTCCCAGGCGTCGAACACGAGCAGCGGCGAGCTGCCGTTGGTCGTCTCGCTCTGGTGATCGTGGAACTGCGCCGTCACCAGCGACTTCGACATCGGCTCGTAGACCAGCGCGCCCCAGCCCGAGCCCATCACCGTCGACGACGCCTGCGTCAGCTGCGCCTTGAAGGCGTCGAAGCTGCCGAAGTCGCGGTTGATGGCGTCGGCCAGCGCGCCCGTCGGCTGACCGCCGCCGTTCGGGGTGAGGTTCTGCCAGAAGATCGAGTGGAGGATGTGGCCCGAGACGTGGAACGCGAGCGCCTTCTCGAGCGCGGCGATGCGGCCGAAGTCCTTCTTGGCGCGCGCCTCCTCGAGCTGCTCGAGGGTGGTGTTCGCGCCCGTCACGTAGGCGGCGTGGTGCTTCGAGTGGTGGAGCTCGACGATCTTACCCGAGTAGTGGGGCTCGAGCGCGCCGTAGTCGTACTTGAGGTCGGGCAGCTTGTAGCGGGCCATGTCAAATGCCTCTCAGCTGATGTGGGGGGACTGTTGTAAGACGCCGCGAACGCGCGTTCAAGCGGCCGTCGGCCGGCCGAGCAGATGGCGGAGCGCCCCCTCGAGGTCGGGGTGGCGGAAGGTGAAGCCCGCGTCGAGGAGCTTCCGCGGGATCATCTCCTGGCCGCCGAGGACGACGCTCGACATCTCTCCATAGAGGAGCTTCAGCGCCGCCGCCGGGACCGGCATCACCGCCGGGCGGTGTAGGACCGCGCCGAGCGTGCGCGAAAATTCGGCGTTGGTGACCGGCTGCGGCGCGGCGACGTTCACCGGCCCGACGAAGCGCTCGTCGGCGATCAGCGCCAGCACCGCGTCGACCGCGTCGTCGATGGCGATCCAGCTCATCGGCTGCGCGCCGCCGCCGACGGGGCCGCCGACGCCGAGCTTGAACGGCCCGAGGAGCTTGGCGAGCGCGCCGCCGAGCGGCGAGAGGACCACGCCGAAGCGCGGGTGCACCACGCGCACACCGGCGTCCGCGGCCGGGCGCGCCGCGGCCTCCCAGGCGACGCACACCTCGGCGAGGAAGTCGTCGCCGGCGGGCGCGCTCTCGTCGACGGGGCCGGCGGGCCGCGCGCCGTAGATGCCGCTCGCGCTGGCGCTCACGAACACGCGGGGCTTTTTCGTCAATCGCGAAATCGCCTCGGCCAGGAGGCGCGTCCCCTCGACGCGGCTGTCGCGGATGCGGCGGCGGGCGGCCGCGGTCCAGCGCTGCCCGACGTTCTCGCCCGCGAGGTGCACGATGGCGTCGACCCCCTCGAGGCGCGCGGCGTCGATGGTGCCCGCGGCCGGATCCCACAGCACGCGGTCGGCGCCGGGGTCGCGCCGCACGAGGCGCACCACCGTGTGCCCACCCGTCGCCAGGAAGGCGCAGAGCTGCTCGCCGAGGAGGCCGGTGGCGCCGGTGACCGCGACGCGCAGCGGCCCGAGCGCCGCCTGGCGATGGCGCGCCAGATCCCCCTCGAGGCGCGCGTGGCGGAAGGCGAACATCCGCTCGAGGCGACGACGGACCGCGCGCCCGGCGACGGCACGGCCGAGCGCGCCCAGCGGCAGCCGATAGCGCACATGATCGACGTACTCGGTGGCGCCGTCGGCCGCCGGGCGCACCTCGTGCGCGTGCTCCCAGGCGGCGAAGGGCCCCTCCTCCTGCACGTCGACGAAGCGCTGCCCGTCGACGAAGTCGCGGTGGAGCGCGGTCCAGCGCACCGGCAGCCCGCCCATCCGCATCTCGAGCTGCGTGCGATCACCGTCGCGGACGGTGCCCTCGCGCGTGACGACGCGCACGCGCTCCCACGGCGGCTGCAGGCGCTCGAGCGCGCCGGGGCGGAGGTGCCAGGCGAACACCTCCTCCGGCGGCGCCGGCATCACCGTCGAGACGACGAGCTCCTCTTCGCGCGCAGCCATCTCGTCACTCTACGCGGCGTGAGCCAGCGCGCCGCCCTCGAAAGCGAGCGCGAGCTCGCGCTCGACGAGTAGATCGTGCACGAAGGCGTCGCGATCGACGCGCGGCGCCTGCGCCGCCGCGAGCACGGCGCGCGCGACCTGGCGCACCCCGAGGTGGCCGCGCTCGATCGGACGCGCCAGCGAACCCAACGCCGCCGTCGACGACGAGCGCCGCCGCGCCGCGTACCCGACGAGCTCCTCGCGGACGAAGTGGCGCAGCGCGGTCTCCGCGGCGCGCTCGCCGCCTTTCCGATCGCCGTCGACGACCGCGCCTCGAAGCGCGAGGCCGTCTCGATAGAAGCGGTGGCCGCTCGGCTCGCGCGGCGTCGAGAGGCCGCGCGCGAGCTCGTGCTCGAGGAGCAGACGCGCCGCCTCAGGGCCGGCCGCGCGCAGCGACGCCCGCGCAATCAGCCCCTCGTCCTCGACGATGATGAGCGGCGCCGTCGCGGGAGCGAGCGCGAGCAGGCCGTCCGCCACCACCAGCGCAGCGTCGACCTCGGCCGCGAGCGTGTGGACCGCCTCCGCCTCGGCGCGGACGACGAGCGGGACCGAGCGCTGCCGCAGCCGCGCGGCCAGCTCGCCGAGCCCATCGCTGAAGCCAACCTTGGCCGATTCGACGACGAGCGCGAGCACCGGCTTCTGTGCGCGGTTTGCATGTCGGAGCGCCGCATCGAGCGCCGGATTGTCCGTTGCTCGCAACGCTCGTCGCAGGAAGGCGATGACCACGCGCCCATTCATCCGCAACTCGGAGGAGTCGTTTCGGTCGCTTCGGTCTGTCCGAATCACGCTATCCAACGTACCCGGCATTGACAGTGGTTCATATCCGACCATACTGCCTTTGATGCGTGAGGAGCTGCTGAGTAGCACCGATGCGGCGCGGGTCCTCGGGGTCAGCCCCACCAGCATCAAACGATGGGCGGACGAAGGGCTGTTGCCCTGCGTGAAGACGGCCGGCCGACATCGCCGGTTCTCCCGGAGCGCCGTCGAGCAGTTTCGAACGACGCACATGGGCGCGGCCGACGCGGCGCCGCCCGAGGTCGACGTCTGGATCGAGCTCCTCCTCGAGGACGGCCCGGCGCAGGCCATCGACGGCAAGCTCCTCTCGATGCGCGCCGAGTGCGGCAGCTGGATCGCCGTCGCCGACGCGCTCGGCCCCGTCGTCACCGAGCTTGGCGCGCGCTGGGCGCGCGGCGCGATCAGCGTCCTCGACGAGCACCTCGCCTCCGAGCGGCTCACGCGCGCGCTCGCCCGCCTCGGCGCGTGGCTCCCGCAAGATCCCGAGGCGCCGTCGGTGCTGCTGGCCACCGCCGACGGCGACGATCACACCCTCGGGCTCAGCCTCGCAGAGCTCGCCTTCCTCGAGCTCGGCTGGCGACCGCTGTGGGGCGGGCGTCGTCTCCCCTCGTCGGAGCTGGTGTCGATCATCTCCGGCGGCGTGCGCGGGCTGAAGATGGTCGCGCTGTCGGCGTCGGCGCTCTCGTCGAACAGCGCGCTCCTCGCGGCGCAGGTCGAGGCGCTCGAGCCCGCCTGCCGCGCTGGGAAGATCGGCCTCGTCCTCGGCGGCAACGGCGCCTGGCCGACCAATCCGGCCTATGGTCGCGTGATCCGCAACTTCGCCGCGCTGCGCGATCTCGCCTCGCTGTAGCACACGACAGTTCAGGTTGTGCTCGACGAGGGGCCGTTCTATGAAGGCGGCCATGCGTCGACTGACCATTGCCCTCTCCCTCTCGGTGGCCTTCGCCGGTGGCGCGAACCTCGCGCGCGCCGACGAGGGCATGTGGACGTACAACAACTTTCCCAAGCAGGCCGTCGGGAAGAAGTACAACTTCACCCCCGACGACGCATGGCTGAAGCACGTCCAGATGTCGTCGGCGCGCATCGCCGGCGGCTGCTCGGCGAGCTTCGTCAGCGAAGAGGGGTTGGTGCTCACCAACCACCACTGCGCGCACCAGTGCATCGCGCAGCTCTCGACGGCGCAGAAGGACTTCGTGAAGAGCGGCTTCACCGCGAAGACCCAGGCCGACGAGGTGAAGTGCCCCGAGATGGAGATCAACCAGCTCGTCGACATCGTCGACGTGACGGACAAGATCCGCGCGGCGACCAAGGGGCTCGACGGCGAGAAGTTCACCGCCGCGCGCAAGCAGGCCGAGTCGGCGATCGAGAAGGAGATGTGCGGCGGCGACGCGAACGCCAAGACCCGCTGCGACGTCGTCACGCTCTACCAGGGCGGCGTCTACAACCTCTACAAGTACCGTCGCTTCCAGGACGTGCGCCTGGTGTTCGCGCCGGAGTTCCCCATCGCCTTCTTCGGCGGCGATCCCGACAACTTCATGTTCCCGCGCTACGACCTCGACATGTCGATCGTCCGCGTCTACGAGGACGGCAAGCCCGCCAAGATGGACCACTACCTCACGTGGTCGCAGGGCGGCGTGAAGCCGGGCGATCTGACGTTCGTCTCGGGGCACCCGGGGCGCACCAGCCGCCAGCTCACCGTCGCGCAGCTCGAGTACCAGCGGGACGTCGCGCTGCCCGAGCGGCTCATGCGGCTCGCCGAGATGCGCGGGATGCTGACGGAGTTCATGAAGCGCGGGCCCGAGCAGAAGCGCATCGCCACCGACGATCTCTTCGGCGTGGAGAACGCCTTCAAGGCGCTGAAGGGGCGGTACGAGGCGCTGCTCGACGGGGCGCTCATGGCGCAGAAGCGCGCCGACGAGGAGGCGCTGAAGGCCAAGCTCAAGAAGAAGGGCGCCGCCGGGAAGGCGGGGCTGGAGGCGTTTGCGTCTATCGAAAAAGCGGTCAAGACGATGCGCCTCGTGCACAAGCCGTTCGACTACATCGAGCGCGGGCTCGGCTTCGGCAGCGACCTCTTCGGGTTCGCGCGCGTGGTCGTGCGCGGCGCCGAGGAGCGGCCGAAGGCGAACGGCGAGCGGCTCGACGAGTACCGCGACGCGGCGCTGCCGCAGCTCACGCAGCGGCTGTTCTCGAAGAAGCCGATCTACGACGAGCTCGAGACGCTCGATCTGACGTTCGCGCTCACCAAGCTGCGCGAGATCCTGGGGGCGGATGATCCCTTCGTGAAGAAGGTGCTCGGGAAGGAGTCGCCCGAGGAGATGGCCGCGCGCCTCATCAAGGGGACCAAGCTGAAGGACGTCGCCGCGCGCAAGGCGCTGTGGGACGGCGGCAAGGCGGCCGTCGAGGCGTCGACGGATCCGATGGTGGTGCTGGCGCGGACGATCGACGCCGAGGCGCGCAAGTGGCGCAAGCGCGTCGAGGACGAGGTCGATGCTGTCTATCGGAAAGGCGGCGAGCAGATCGCCAAGGCGCGCTTCGAGGCGCAGGGGACGTCGGTCTATCCGGACGCGACCTTCACGCTGCGCCTGTCGTTCGGGACCGTGAAGGGCTGGTCGCAGGACGGCAAGGACGTCGACCCGATCACGGTGTTCGGCGGCGCGTTCGACCGCGCGACGGGGCGCCCGCCGTTCGATCTGCCGCAGAGCTGGCTCGACGCGAAGGCGCGGCTCAACATGAAGACGCCGTTCAACTTCTGCTCGACGAACGACATCATCGGCGGCAACTCGGGGTCGCCGGTGGTGAACCAGAAGGGCGAGCTGGTGGGCCTGATCTTCGACGGGAACATCCAGTCGCTCGGCGGCGAGTACGGCTTCGACGAGAGCACGAACCGCGCCGTCGCCGTCCACTCCGAGGGCATGCTCGAGGCGCTGTCGAAGGTCTACGGCGCCGAGCGCATCGTCAACGAGCTCCGCGCCAAGAAGACCGCCGCCAAGTAACAGATCGGCTGGTTCACAGGAGAACGGAGCACGGAGTCAGATGATTTGATCTCAAACGATCTGAGCTCCGTCCTCCGTCCTCCTGTTCAAACCTCTGTCAGCCGCCGATGGTGGTGGTGTCGATGACGAAGCGGTACTTCACGTCGTTCTTCGCCAGTCGGTCGTAGGCCTCGTCCACCTGCTTCGCGCTCACGGTCTCGACCTCGGCGCCGATGTTCTTCTCGGCGCAGAAGTCGAGCATCTCCTGCGTCTCCCGGATGCCGCCGATGAGCGACCCGGCGAGCGTGCGGCGCCGCATGATCAGCGAAAAGGCGTTCAGCGCGCTCGCCGACTCGGGCGCACCGACGAGGACCATCGCCCCGTCGGTGTGCAGGGTCTCGGCGTAGGCCCCGAGATCGTGCGGCGCGGAGACGGTGTCTAGCAGGAAATCGAGGCGGCGGGCGTGCTTGGCCAGCGCCTTCTCCTCCGACGTGAGCACGAAGTCGGCCGCGCCGAGGCGGAGGGCGTCGGCGCGCTTGCGCGCGGAGTGGCTGAAGAGCGTCACCTCGGCGCCGAGCGCGGTTGCGAGCTGGATGGCCATGTGGCCGAGGCCGCCGAGCCCGACGACGCCGACCTTGGTCCCCTTGCCCACCTTCCAGTGGCGGAGCGGCGACCAGGTGGTGATCCCCGCGCAGAGCAACGGCGCCACGCGCTCGAGCGCGCCCTGGTGGCGCACGCGCAGCACGAAATCTTGCTGGACAACAATGCGCCGCGAGTAGCCGCCGTAGGTCGGCGTCACGCCGTCGCGCTCGAAGGAGTTGTAGGTGAACGTCGTGCGATCCTCGCAGTACTGCTCGTCGCCGCGCACGCACGACGGGCAGGTGCGGCAGGAGTCGACGAAGCAGCCGACGCCGGCGGTGTCCCCGACGGCGAAGCGGGTGACCTCGGCGCCGACGGCGGCCACGCGGCCGACGATCTCGTGGCCGGGGACCATCGGGTAGCGGGCGCCGCCCCACTCGTTGCGCACCTGGTGCAGATCGCTGTGGCAGATGCCGCAGTGAAGGATGTCGATGACGACGTCCCGCGGGCCAGGGTCGCGGCGCGGGGCGCGGAAGGGGCCGAAGGGGCTCTTGGGATCGAAGGCGGCGAGGGCGTTGGTCTCGAACATGGCGCCGAGTGTACCTGCGCTGCGATTGACTGAGCGGTCAGTGTCCCCGCTCCGCGCACCGCGACACACACGGGGCCATGCGAAAGACGGCGCTCCTCTTCTCTTCCCTCATGTCGTTGTCCTCGTTGTGCGCGGCCGGCTGCGGCGGCGCCGATCCGAACGACGTCCCCGGCGGGACCATCCGCGGCACGATCACCTACGGCGGCGCGAAGAAGGGGCCGCTCACGATCGCGGCGGTCACCAAGTTTCCGCCGATGGGTCCGCCCGCGGCGTTCACGCGCAAAGGCACGCCGACCTTCCCCGCCGAGTACGAGATCACCGGCGTCGCCGACGGCACGTACACGGTGTTCGCGGTGCTCGACAACAACAACGACAACCCGCAGTCGCCGGGGCCGGACGATCCGGTCGCGCCCGCGCCGATGCAGGTGACGATCACGGCGATGAAGGGCGCGCACGTCGACATCACGCTGGTCGACAAGTGATGCGGCCGGGCGCCTTCGTGCTGGCGGCCGTCGTGCTCGCCGGCTGCGGCGGCGGTGACCCGGGGCTCGCGATCGCGCCGGGCAGCTCGATCGGCGCGATCCGCATCGGGATGCGCTTCGCCGACGTCGCCAAGCTCTACGGGCCGATGCCCGACGCGGTGGTCAACAACCGCTTCGTCATCGGCGGCTACGCCGAGCGCGGGCTCGACGTGATCATGACGTCGCCGGAGGACGCCGCGCTCACCGACGACGCCAAGGTGATCGCCGTCGGCGCGCGCGCGGGTGCCAAGGGCGCGCGCTGGAGCGGCACGCCGCGACCCGGGCAGACCCGCGCCGAGATCGAGGCGGCGCTCGGGGCGGCGCCGGATCGGGTGAACGACATGGAGTACTGGCCCGACGGCGTCTCGGTGCAGTTCGCCGCCGACGGGACGGCGCGCGCGGTGGGCGTGTTCGGCGCCTACTCGCACGCCCCGCAGCCGCCCGAGATGGTCGGGCCGTCGACGACGCGAGGTGGGATGTGAAGCGCACGCTGCTGATTTTCGCGTTGACAGGAATCGGGCTGGCGGCGCCTGCGCGCGCCGAGATCGAGGTGATGGGGCGCAAGCTCGAGGTGATCGACATGCACCTCCACCCCGGCCACTTCGGCGCCATCCCGCCCGACGGCAAGAGCTTCCTCGTCGGTGCGGCGCCGGGCCCCGTGCAGCTCTACGCGCCAGCGGTGTTCGAGCCGCTCCTCGACGCCTACGCCGAGCACGTCGGCATCCGCGAGCAGACCAAGATGGCCGGCGTCGATCACGCCGTGCTCTTCGCCGTCTACACCCACCACACGAGCGGCTACTACACCAACGAAGAGCTCGAGCGCGTGCTCGCCGATACGCGCAATGGCGGGTGGGCGTGGGGGATGGCGAGCATCAACTTCTTCGACGGGTTCGAGCAGCCCGACGTCGCCAAGAAGCGGCTCGCGGCGCTGCGCGCCTTCTTCATGGCGCGACGCGATCTCTTCATCGGCATCAAGCTGGCGCACGCGCATCAGGCGGTGCCGCTCGACGATCCGCGCTCGCTGGCGGTGTACGAGCTGGCGGCGGAGGTCGGCGTGCCGGTGCTGCTGCACACCGGCTTCTCGCCGTTCCCCAACGCGAAGACCGAGCCGACCTACTACGACCCGTCGGGGCTCGAGCAGATCGTCACGCAGTACGACGGCGCGCACGGGATGCCGCGCGTCGACTTCGTGCTGTCGCACGTCGGGCAGGGCGATCCGCGCTCGGTCCAGGCGGCGCTGCGCATGGCGCAGATGCACGAGAACGTCTGGCTCGAGCTGAGCGCGCTCAACCGGCCGCTGCTCCTCGACGAGAAGGGCAACCCGGTGATGTCGGCGGAGCCGCAGTACCCGGCGGTGCTGCGGCAGGTGAAGGCGCGCGGGATCGTGTCGCGCGTGCTCTTCGCCACCGACGGGCCGCAGTTCTCGGGGATGGTGCGCGGCTACGTGCAGAAGCTGTCGCAGGGGATGGTCGACGCCGGCTTCTCCGTCGACGAGATCGCCGGCGTGATGGCGGGGAACTTCCGGCGGCTCTTCCTCAAGTAGGCGGGACTGCGTCGTGGCATCTTTGTCCGCGTGAAGAGCGAACGGAGGGCCAGCCGGACCGCGGTGATGGTCGCCGCCTATCGGGCGCGGGCGACGGCGGCGGGGCTGATCGACGACGCGTGGGCGGCGGCGCTCACCGACGCCGAGGGGCAGGCGGACGCGGTCACCTACGATCGCGCCTTCCCGCCCGCCGAGCTGTGGCTGGCGGCGCGCACCGCGGCGCTCGACGTCGAGGTGCGGCGGCGGGTGGCGGCGGGGGTCGCGCAGGTCGTGATCCTCGGCGCCGGGCTGGACACGCGGGCGGCGCGCCTCGGGGCGCCGGGGGTGCGCTTCTTCGAGGTCGATCAGCCGGCCAGCCAGGCGGACAAGCGGGCGCGGCTGTTGTCGCTAGACAACTATCCGATCGACGCCGCGACCTACGTGGCCTGCGACTTCGAGCACGACGACTTCCTGGCGCGGCTCGTCGACGCCGGGTTCCGCACCGACGCGCCGGCGCTGTTCGTGTGGGAGGGCGTCACCTACTACCTGCCGGAGGCGGCGGTGCGCGCGACGCTCGCGCGGGTGGCGACGGGGAGCGACCCGCGGTCGGTGATCGCCTTCGATCTCGTCAGGCGGCGCCTGATCGAGGGGCGGGTGCGCGACAAGCGCGACCTCGCCGTCGCCGAGCACGTGGCGTCGCTCGGCGAGCCGATGGTCTTCGGCGTCGACGACCCGGTGGGGCTCGCCTACGAGTGCGGCTTCCGCAAGGTCGACGTGACCGGCTTCGACGTGATCTGCCTCGAGCTCTTCGGGAGCTGGGCGCGCGAGCGGAAGTTCCGCCATCAGGCGATCGCGCGCGCCAGCGTGGCGACGTCGCTCGGGTGGTGACGGCGATGGCGCGACCGACGGTGATCCTGATCCACGGCGCGGGGTGCGATCACCACGCGATGGCGCCGCTCGCGACGGCGCTGGAGGCGCGCGGCGTCGAGGCGCGGGCGATCGATCTGCCGGGGCGCAACGACGCGCCGGGTCCGCCGGCGACGACGGCGGGCGAGGCGGCGGCGCGGATCGCCGGGGCGATCGACGCGCGGGCGATCGTGCTCGGCCACTCGTACGGGAGCGCGGTGGCGATGGAGCTCGCGCTCGCGACGCCGATCGCCGGGCTGGTGCTGGCGTCGTCGGGGGCGCGGCTGCGGGTGCACCCGGCGATCCTCGAGACGATGCGCGCCGCCGAGGCGGCCGGGCCGGCGTCGCCGCCGACCGCCGCCTGGATCGAGGGTGCGGCGCCGCGCGAGGTCGTCGAGGCCATCGATCGCGCCTGCCGCGCCGTCCCCAGCACCACCACCCGCGTCGACTGGGAGGCGGTGAACGCCTTCGATCGCCTCGGCGCCCTCGAGGCCATCGCCGTCCCGACGCTGATCCTCACCGGCGCCGACGACGCGCTCACCCCGCCGAAGTACGGGCGCTACCTCGCCGAGCACATCCGCGGCGCCGAGCTGGCGCTCCTCGACGGCGTCGGACACTGGTGCGTCGTCGAGGCGGCCGAGCGCGCCGCCGATCGCATTGCCCTCTTCGCGCGGAGTAGACTGGCGTCGTGAACATCACCACGCACCCGCCGACCGCCCAGGACGTCCCGCCGCTCCGCGACAGCGATCTCGATCTCGACTCGGTGCCGCGAAAGACGCTCACCAGCCACCACGGCGTCCAGATCGCCTACTGGGTCGTCGGCGAGGGCGAGCGCACGCTGCTCCTCGCGAACGGCCTCGGCGGTCGCCTCTACGCGTGGGAGCCGGTGATCCGCGCGCTCTACCCCAACTACCGCTTCATCACCTGGGACTATCGCGGCCTCTTCGACTCGTCGGCGCCCGAGCGCCGCCGCCACATGTCGATCCCCGATCACGCCGAGGACGCGCGCGCGATCCTCGACGCCGAGGGCATCGATCGCGCGGTGCTGTGCGGCTGGTCGATGGGCGTGCAGGTCAGCCTCGAGCTGGCCATCCTCCACCCCGAGCGCGTCGCCGGGCTGGTGCTCCTCAACGGCACCTACGGCCACGCGTTTTCGAGCGGCTTTCAGCCGATCGCGCCGCTGCCGTTCGTGTCGCGCTGGGCGCACCGCGCGATCGAGTTCTTCGCCGAGCGGCCGCACCTCACCGACAAGCTGGCGGCCGCCTATCGCGCCGGGATGACGCCGGCGATGGCGCTCTTCTGGCTGGTGTCGCAGGCGCCCGCGGAGCGCACGCGGCGGCTCCTCGAGCGCTACCGCGACGACGTCTTCGGGCGCGGGACCTTCACCAACTACCTGCGGCTCTTCCAGGAGCTCGACGCGCACTCGACCTATCACCACCTGAACGAGATCACCGCGCCGTCGCTGATCGTGTCGGGCGCGTTCGATCTCCTGACGCCGGCCTACCAGTCGCGCGAGATGGCGCGGCGGCTGCCCGACGCGGAGCACATCGCGCTCACCCGCGCGAGCCACTTCGTCCTCGTCGAGCGGCCGGAGGTGGTGGCGCCCGCGATCGTGCGCTTCGTCGAGGAGCGCGTTCGCTGGTGAGCACGCCTCGCGAGCTCGCCGCGCGCGACGAGGCGACGAAGATCCTCCGGCTGACCAACGGCGACGTCCTGAAGGCGTTCCAGATGGTGCAGGGGCAGCTCGGGGTGCTGGTGCTGCGCACGCAGGTGCTGCTGTCGCTGTGCGGCATCGTGATCACCGTGACCGGCTTCTCGGGGCGCGCGATCGCGTCGACGAGCACCATGGCGCGGCTGTGCATCGCCGCCGGGATCTTCGTCGTGCTCGCGGCGGCGGCGACGGCGATCTGGGGCGTCCTCCGGCTGCGCTGGATCACGCAGGAGCTGCGCGACGACCCGCTCGACACCATCACCGCGGTGCTGCTCGTGCGCATGCGGAAGTCGCGCTTCCTCGGCGTCGCGCTGGCGCTGTTCGTGAGCGGCTTCGCGCTGTACGTCTCGGCGATCGCGCAGCTCCTCATCGCCGCGCATCCGTGAGCGGCGGCGCGCGCGCTCTCTCGACGGCGCAGGCGCGGGCGATCGCGCACGTGGCGGCGCGCGCGGCGGGTGAGCGCGCGGTGGCGGCGGCGCGGGTGGCGGCAGCGACGGGACACGACGCGGCGGCGCTGGCGTCGCGGGTGCGCGACGAGGCGCGCATCACGCTCAGCTTCCACCCCGATCGCCTGCTCGCCGACGGGCGCAGCGTCGCCGCCCACCTCCTCGACGAGGGGCGCTACCGCAGCCAGTTCGAGACGCGCATCTCGAACGGCAGCCGCACGGCGTTCGCCGGCGGGGATCGCGATCGCTGGGAGGAGGAGCTGTTCGGCGGCGCCTATCACGCCGCCGGCGTGCGCCCCGACGAGCGGCCGAAGTACGGCGGGCTCAACGTGATGCAGCACCCCGACGGGGCGAGCCCGCGGTTCGGCTCGGCCTACCTCGAGCTGCGCGCGCACGTGAACGCGCGCGCGACGCTGACCTGGGGCGACAGCTACGAGCGCCCGACGACGGTGGGGACCAGTGAGACCCTCGAGCCGATCCTGGCGGCGATGGTCGACGCGGCGGCGGCGACCGGCGAGGTGCTCGGGCGCGCGGGGCTGACGCCGACGGCGCTGGCGGCGCACCTCGTCGGGCTGCGGCACGCGGCGGCGCGCGCGGTCGATGTGCCGGGGCGTGCGCTCGACGCGTACATCGAGGCGCAGGTGCACGGTGACGTCGACCTCGCCGATCGTGATCGATCCCGCGTTCGACGAGACGCCCGACGGCGAGGTGCTGCGGGCGATCGGCAGCCGGTATGGGGTCGCGCTGCGGACCCACGCGGGGTTCGTGCTGGCGGTGGACGCGGTGCCCGACGACTTCCGCGGGCCGCGCATGCGCCCGCTCGCGCGCCGCATCAGCGACGGGACGCACGTCGACGCGGCGATCCTCGGGCGCGCCGCGGCGGCGCTCGAGCGCGACCCGGCGGCGTGGGCCGATTGGGACGACTACGAAGCGACGCTGCAGCACCTCAAGCAGCTGTGGCACGTGCTGGTGCGATACGGTGCGCCCCGAGGAGGCGACGCTGCCATTTTCCGTCTATCGCTTGAATGATATACTCGCGGCGTGGATCCCGCGCCGACGAGCACACCCGAGCCGCCGGTGATCCGCATCCGCGTGACGGTGCGCGTGCCCGATCTGGACGCCTTCATCACGCGCTATTCGCGGCACCTCGCGGGCGATCGCATCTTCATCTTCACGAAGACGCCGCAGCCGGTGGGCACGCGCGTCCGCTTCAGCCTCCACCTCGCCGACGGCGAGCCGATCATCCACGGCAAGGGCACGGTCACGCGCGTGCAGGAGGGCGACGACGCGCGCCACCCGCCGGGCATGGAGCTGGTGTTCGTGACGCTCGACGATCGGAGCCAGACGATCGTCGACTTCATGCACGCGGCGCGGCTCGGCACCGTCGAGAACCTGGCGCCGCTCGCGCGCGCGGTGGTGCCGCCGCGGCCCCCGCCGCTGCCGCTGCCGCCGCCGCCCACCCCACCGTCGGCCGCCGCCGCGCCGCCACCTGCGCCCGTCCCGCCGCCGCCTGCGCCCGTCGCGGCGCCGCCGTCGCCCGAGCCGGCCGCAGAGGGGCCCCCCGACGCGCCCGCCGAGCCTCCACCACCCGCGGCCCCCATCCCGTCGACGGCCGAGCCTGCGCCGGCGCTCGACGTCGGGCAGCGTCTCGCCGAAGCGCTCGGCCCCTTCGCCGCGCGCGCGCCCGAGCCGGTCGCGCCAGGCCCCGCGCCGATGATGGCCGAGGCGTGGCGAGGTCAGCTCGCGCCCGGCGCTCCCGCCGCGCTCCCCGCCGGCGAGGTGCCGGCGAACCCCTTCAGCGACGTCTCCGACGGCGCGATCGACTACTTCGTCGAGTGGTCGCTCGAGCAGTCGATCGGTCCGCGCGTCGAGCAGTCCTCGACCTTCTCCAACGTGCCGATGTCGCTCCCGAACGGCGCGACCGGCGCATTGATGGCGATCCCCGAGCCGCCCGCGTCCGAGTCGGAGGCCGCGCCCGCGCGACGACGCGCGCCCGGCTGGGCCCTCGCGCTCGGCGGCTTTGTCGTCGGAGCGCCGGCGGGCGCGCTGGTCATGCGGCTGGTGGCGACCCCCGCCGCGCCCCCATCGACGCCGTCGGAGCCGCCGGTCGCCGCGCGGGAGAGGCCCGCCTCACCACCCGAGGGCGCGCCCGCGCCCGCCGCGGACGGCGAGAAGACGGCAGCGCCGGTCGCGACGGCGACGCTGTCGGTGACCACCCGTCCCCCGGGTGCGGAGGTCACGCTCGACGGCAAACCGGCCGGCCTCACGCCGCTCAAGACCGCCGTCGCGCCCGGCAAGCACGAGCTCACCGTCGCCCGCGACCGCTACGACACCATCACCCAGACCGTCGAGGCGCCCGGGTCCCTGACCTTCGATCTCAAGCGCCCGCTCTACACGCTCGAGATCACCTCGACGCCGGCCGGGGCGCCGGTCACCGTCGCTGGCGTCGCGCGCGGGCGCACGCCGGTGTCGGTCAAGCTCCCCGGCTTCGAGCGCTACGACGTCCGCGTCGCCCCCGCCGGCCGGCCCGCCTGGCGGCGCCCCGTCTACCTGAAGGAGCCGACGACGACGGTGAACGCCTCCGCCCCCGCGCCGTCGGCCGCGAAGAAGTCGGCGAAGGGGCGCTCGCTCCTCGCGCCCCTGCCCTGAGCTCGATTCTCGTCTAGCAAGAAGGAAGGGCGCGCGGCGGGCTACTGCAGCTTGCAGGTCCCGCCGGTGCAGAAGCCGGTGCAGCAGTCCGCGTTCGTCGAGCAGCTCCCGCCGAGCGGCTTGCACTGGTTCTGCGTCGGGACGCAGCTCCCCGCCTGGCAGACGCCGCCGGTGCAGCAGTCCGCGTCGGTGGTGCACGACGGGTTGTTCACGCAGGCGTTGTTGACGCAGCTCAGGCGCGTGTCGCCGCAGGGGTTCGCGTTCGCCGGGTTGCACGACGCGCCGGCGATCGGGAGGCACTGGTTCTGGCACGAGAAGCCGGTCGTCGAGCCCGAATCGGGCACGCAGATCCGCGAGCAGCACTCGTCGGAGAAGCTGCACGGCGCGCCCGCCGTCGCGGTGCACGTCCCGAAGTAGTAGCAGCGGTCGACGCCGATCGCCGTCGGCTTGCAGCCCGCGCCCGCCTGGCCGTTGCAGCAGTTCTGCGACGCGCCCTGACCGCCGCAGACCTCGCCCGGCTTCAGGCAGGGCCCGTTCTTCGCGCAGCGCTTCACCGAGCCCGGCACGTTGCCGTCCTGCGCGGCGCACTTGCCCGAGCAGCACTGGTTGTCGGCGGTGCAGATCTCGTTGAGCACGCGGCAGCCGCCGATCGACTTGCACAGCTTGGTGAAGAGCGCCGTCTCGACGCAGAGCGTGTCGCAGCAAGAGCGGTTGCCGCCGCACGGCTCGTTGTAGGTGGCGCAGGCGTTGAGCGTGTAGCAGCGTCCGTTCGGGTCGCACACGCCGTCGCAGCACTGCGTGCCCGAGGTGCACTGGTCGCCGTTGGCGCGGCAGTAGTTGTTGTACGAGCAGCGCCCCGAGAGGCAGAGGCCCGAGCAGCAGTTCGAGTTGCTGGTGCAGACCTCACCGAGCTGGGTGCAGCCGTTGCCGCGCGTCGTGCAGACGTTGTTGACGCAGTTGCCGTTGCAGCACTGCGTGTTCCCCGAGCAGGCCTGGCCCGCCGGTGTGCACGAGCCCGGGGAGGCGCACTTCAGCGTGCCCGGGTTGCAGTAGAGGGAGCAGCAGTCGGCCGCGCCGCTGCAGCTCGCGCCGATGTCCTTGCACTGGTTCTGCTGCGCGCAACGCTTCTGCCCGTCGACGGCGGTGGCGCAGAAGTTGGTGCAGCAGTCGGAGCTCTGGCCGCAGGTCTGGCCGACGAGGTTGCACGCCGACTCGGGCACGTCGCACTTGCCGGCCACGCAGTTGTTCGAGCAGCAGTCGGTGTTCTTGGCGCACGGCTGGTGGAACGGCTTGCAGCTCGCGCACGAGACGCCGATGAAGCACTGCGTCCCGCCGAAGCAGCAGCCGCCGACGCAGCTCGTGGTGGTGCACTGGCAGGTCGCGCTCGTGCCGGTCCCGACGCAGGTCGTGCCCGTCGGGCAGGGCCCGCCGGTGAGGCCGCAGACGCAGTTGCCGCTGATCGAGTCGCAGCGGTTGGCCGCGCCGCCCGTGGTGCAGTCGACGCAGGCGTTGCCGCCCGCGCCGCACGAGGTGTCCGTCGGCGCCGCGTTGCAGGTCGAGCCGGCGCAGCAGCCGCCCGCGCAGAGCGTCGCGTTGCAGCCCGAGCACTGGCCGCCGCTGCAGGTGCCGTTCGAGCCGCACGACTGGCAGCTGTTGCCGTTCTTGCCACAGAAGTCCTTGTTGGTGCCACCGTCGAGACGGCAGACGCCGTTCGCGCTCGCGCTGAAGTCGCAGCAGCCGCCCGCGCACGACCTCGGCGTGCACTTGCACTGGCCGTTCACGCACTGCTGATTCGCGCCGCACATCGCGCCGCCGGGGCCGCACGAGCAGGCGCCGTTCGCGCAGCGATCGGCCTTCGTCGGATCGCACGCCTGGCAGGCCGCGCCGATCGCGCCGCAGTTCACGACGTCGCGCGAGACGCACTCCTGGTTGGAGTCGCAGCAGCCCGTCGAGCACGAGGTGTTGTCGCAGACGCAGGAGCCGTTCTGGCAGTGCTGCCCCGCCTTGCACACCTGACCGCCGTTGCCGCACGAACAGGCGCCGTTGATGCAGCGATCCGCCGACGGCGCGGTGCACGCCACGCAGGAGTTGCCGTTGACGCCGCAGCTCACCGCGCTGTTCGCCGGCGAGACGCAGGTGCTCCCGTTGCAGCAGCCGCCGCCGCACGACTGCGAGTCGCAGATGCAGACGCCCGACTCGCAACGCTGGCCTGCCGCGCAGGGCGTCCCGCCGTTGCCGCACGAGCAGGCGCCGTTGACGCAGCGATCGCCCTTGTCGCCGCAGCTCGTGCAGGCGCCGCCCTCCGAGCCGCAGCCGGTCACCGTGGTCTGGCTGCCGACGGCGACGCAGGTGCTGCCGTTGCAGCAGCCGTTGCCCGAGATCCCGCCCGTCTTGCAGGCGGCGGCGCAGCCCTGGCAGGCGCCGGTGGCGACGTTGCAGCTGTCGACGCCGCAGTTCTGGCACGTCGAGCCGTTCTTGCCGCAGCTCGTTGCGTCGATCGAGGTGTCGCAGGTGATCCCGTCCTGCGTGCAGCAGCCGCTGCAGGTCGAGACGTCGCACTTGCAGGTCGGGGTCATGCCCGAGGTGTCGCAGTACTGACCGGTCGCGCACTCCTCGGTGCCGCACTTGCACTTGCCGTCGATCGAGCAGCGATCCGCCATGCGCGTGTTGCAGGTCATGCACGCGCCGCCGGGGACGCCGCAGCTGGTGACCGAGATCGTCGTGCAGACGCCGCCGGCGCCGCACGAGCGCGAGTCGCAGATGCAGCCGTTGGTCGCGTCGCAGACGGCGTTCGGGCCGCACGCCGCGCCGCCCTTGCAGGTGCAGGCGCCGTTGGTGCACGCGTCGCCGGTGGTGGTGCAGTCGAGGCAGCTCGAGCCGCTCTTGCCGCACTGGCTCGTCGAGGCGGTCTGCTGGCAGGTGTTCGAGTCGACGCAGCAGCCGTTGCAGAAGCGACCGCTGCAGACGCACTGACCGCCGACGCACTCGAGGCCATCGCCGCAGGGCGGGCCGCTGCCGCAGGCGCACTGCCCGCTGCTGCAGGAGTCGGCCTTGCCGGCGGCGCAGGCCACGCAGGCGGCGCCGCCCGTCGCGCAGCCGACGGCCGCCGACGGCGGGTTGCAGGTCTCGCCGGTGCAGCAGCCGGCGGTACAGCTGGTCGCGCAGCGGATCGGCGTGAGGTCGGCCGGCGGCAGGAGGTCGGGCGGGGGCGGCTTGAGATCGGCGCCCGTCAGGTCGGGCACGCCGGCGAGGTCGACGATGACCCCGGTCAGGTCGGTGGTGGTGGTGGCGCCGCCGCCGTCGCCGGTGGTGGTCATCGACAGGTCGTTCGTCGACATGCCGTCGCCGGTGACGATCGGGCCGTCGATGCCGGCGAGGTCGCGCTGCATCATCCCCCCCACCGCACCGAGACAATCGAGACCCGGGCTTTTCGAGCATATCAGGAGAGCGCACGCCCTCGCTACGGGCGGCCATGCGAACATCCCGGCGATGGATCCGATGGCGGGAGGTGTGGGCGCGCGGCTCGCCGTCGGGGTCGCGGTCTCGTCGGTGGTCGCGCTGTTCGCGTGGCGGCGCGGATCGCTGTCGGGCTCGGGGGCGCTGGCGGCGGTGGCCATCGGCGCGGTGATCACCGTCGGCGGCGGGGTGGCCTGGCTGACGGCGCTGCTGGCCTTCTTCGCGACGTCGACGGTGCTCGGGCGGGTGGGGCGCGCGCGCAAGGAGGCGACGAAGCGGGAGTTCTCGAAGGGCGATCGGCGCGACGCGTGGCAGGCGCTGTCGAACGGCGGCGTGGCGGCGGGCGCCGCGCTGGCGATGGCGATCGCGCCGTCGGCGGGCTGGGCGGCGGCGTTCCTCGGCGCGCTGGCGACGGCGAACGGGGACACCTGGGCGACGGAGCTCGGGGTGCTGTCGCGGCGCGATCCGATCTCGCTCGTGCGCCTCCGGCGGGTGCCGCGCGGGACGTCGGGCGCGGTGAGCGGCCTCGGCCTCGCCGCCACCGTCGCGGGCGCGGCGCTCGTCGGGGCCATCGGCGCGCTCGCCGCTGCGTCGTTCCACGCCACGCCAAGGCGGGCGCTGGCCGTCGCCGTCGTGGGCGGGAGCGGCGGCGCGCTCGTCGACAGCCTCCTCGGCGCGACGGTGCAGGCGCGATTCCGCTGCGCCGCCTGCGCGCGCGACACCGAGGGGGCGCGCCATCACTGCGGCGCGCGGACCGAGCACACCGGTGGGCTGCGCTGGCTCGGCAACGACGCCGTCAACTTCGCGGCCACCGTCGCGGGCGCGGCGATCGCGGCGGCGCTGTAGAAGCGAGCACTAGCGTCGGCTCCGTCGCGGCAGGTGCATCGCCAGGAGCTCGCCGCGCCCCGCGACGTCGAGCTTGCGCAGGATCGCGCGCACGTGCTGCGAGACGGTGTAGCGGCTGAGGCGCAGGTCGGCCGCGATCTCCTTGTCGGTCTTCCCGTCGAGGAGCCGCTCCATCACGTCCTCCTCCCGCGGCGTCAGCGTCGCGCGGCGCTCGTCGAGCTGCGTCGGCGTCAGCCGCCGCACGAGCGGCAGGAGCTCGCGGTGGAAGAGCTGCACGAGCGCGCGCTCGTCCTCGTCGAACGGCGCGTCGCCCGCCGGGCGCGAGAGGCCGAGACCGTGCACGACGCCGGGACGCAGCCCCGGCCGCATCGAGTAGATCGAGTGATCGAGCCGCACCGGGCGCGAGACCTCGGCGTAGAACTCCGAGCGATACCAGGCCCGGTCGTCGACGATGTCCTCGCGCCGCACCGCCAGCTCGCCGCCCGGCTGCTGCGCGCCGCGCGCCATCACCGACGCGGCGAAGGGGTTCGCCCCCAGGCCCGCCGAGCCATAGAAGGCGTAGAGGCGCGCGCGATCGGACTCGTTGGCCCAGCCGCGATCGACCGACTCGACGACGGCCGCGCCCCCGTCGCCGCCGAGCTGGATGGTGAGCTCGCCGGTGACGGCGGCGCCGACCAGCTCGCGCAGCCTCTCGAGGAGGAGCGTGAGCTGCGCCGCCGGGTTGCCGGTCAGCTCGGTGGCGTCGGCGAACATGCGCAGGAGCGCGCGCGCGTGATCGCCGCGGATCCGCGCATCCCAATCCCGCCCAGGGCTCCTCACGCTCACCCGCCCATGATAGCGGAGCTGGACAGGCTATGCTGCCGAGATGGACACGCGCGCGCTGCAGCGCCTCGTCGACGAGAGCCACGCCCGCACCTTCGGTCGCACCGAGCTGCGCGAGCGGCTGCGCGACCTCGCCTCACAGGTCGCGGAGCTGTCCCACCACCGCGACGAGGCGCACCTCGCGCGCGAGGCGGGCGACGTCGCCTGGAGCCTGCTGCAGCTCCTCAACGAGCGCGGGCTCACGCTCGACGATGTCGTCGCCGCGACGGTGCAGCGGCTCGACGATCGACGCGCCGGGCGCAAGGTGGCGCTGCTCGGGACGTCGGCCAACCCGATCACCAACGCGCACCTCACCATCGCGCTCGAGATCCTCGCGCTGACCGACGTCGACGAGGTCTGGTATCTGCTGCCGGGCGAGCACCCGTGGGGCAAGAAGCTGATGCCGGCGCAGCACCGCCTGGAGATGGTGCGGCGGGCGCTCGCGCGCTATCCGCGTCTCAAGGTCTGCGACTTCGAGATCGTCCACGGGCCGCGCATCTACGAGCGCGCGCGAGAGACGGCGTTCATCCTGCGCGACTTCCTCTTGCCCGCGTTCCCCGGGCACCGCTTCTCGTGGGTGATGGGCTCCGACGTCGCGCAGACCTTCCATCAGTGGGGCGGCGCCGACTGGATGGCGGCCAACCTCGACATCTTCATCCTCCACCGCCTCGGCTACGACTTCGACAAGGCGCAGTCGCTCCTCGCCGACGCGCGCCACCGCTACTTCCGCGACGACGTCGTCACCAGCAACATCTCCTCGTCGCTGGTGCGCGCGCGCGGCCGCACCTACGAGCACGAGAAGCTGGTCGCCCTCGTCCCCGACGTCGTCTGGGAGTACCTCGTCGAGCACCGCCTCCTCGACCCCGACGTCCTCACGTGACCGACCCAAAGTCGCCTACCATCGCGTGATGCTCGGACGCGTTCTGCTTCTCGCCCTCGCCACGCTCGCGGCGTGCGGAGACAAAGGGCCGTCGATGGCGCCGGCCGACCTCGCGGCGCCGGCCGACCTCGCGGTGGCGTCGGGCGACGGCGGACCGGGCGCGACCTGCACCTTCAATCGCGACTGCATCGCCAGCGCCCGCTGCGCCTGCGTGAACGGCGACTGCGCCTGCGCGCTGGGGCCGCGCGGCACCGGCAGGAGCGGCGTCGATCCCTGCACCGACGGCAACGACTGCGAGAGCTCGCTCTGCGTCGAGGGGCCGGGCGGCGGCTACGTCTGCTCGGGCGAGTGCGCGACGCCCACCGACTGCGGCCCGTCGCTGCCCCAGTGCATCGAGGTGGCGTTCGTCGGCCGCATCTGCGTCCGCGCCCCGTGATATGTGAACAGCCGTGAGCGACCGCACCCTCTCGGCGATCTCGGAGACGACCGATCGACGGTCGCAGGGTGCGCCCCACCTGTTCCTGGTGCTCGACGCGGCCCGCCCCACCGAGCCGCCGCTGCGCCTGCGCCTCGACGGCATCGACAGCGTCGAGATCGGCCGCGGCCCGCGCGGCTGCAGCCTCGAGCGCCGCCACGCCCAGCTGCGCGTCGACGACGCGCTGGTCTCCTCGCGGCACGCGCGCCTCACCCGCGTCCTGCACCGCTGGGTGATCGAGGATCTCGGCTCCAAGAACGGCACGGTGGTCGATCGCGCGTCGCTCTCGCCGCGCGCCGAGCTCGAGGACGGCAGCCTGATCGAGATCGGCCAGACCTTCTTCCGCTTCCGCGCCGCGCTCCCGTCGACGGGCGGCCCCCCGATCGCGTCGCCGACCGCGCCGCCGGCGACGCCGCTCCTCGCGACGCTGATGCCACCGCTCGAGCGCGCGCTCGACGACCTGGCGCGCGTGGCGCGCTCGTCGGTGTCGGTGGTCGTCGACGGCGAGACCGGCACCGGCAAGGAGGTGATGGCGCGCGCGATCCACGCGCTCTCGGGGCGGAGCGGCCCCTTCGTCGGCGTGAACTGCGGCGCGCTCCCGGCGAACCTCATCGAGACCGAGCTCTTCGGCTACAAGAAGGGGGCCTTCTCGGGCGCCGTCGAGGATCGCCCCGGCCTGGTGCGCGCGGCCCACGGCGGGACCCTGTTCCTCGACGAGATCGGCGACCTGCCGCGCCCGGCGCAGGCCGCCTTCCTGCGCGTCCTGCAGGAGCGCGAGGTGCTCCCGGTCGGCGGCACGCGCCCGACCCCCGTCGACATCCGGCTCGTCGCCGCGACCCACCAGCCGCTCGCCGCGCTCGTCGACGCGGGCGGCTTCCGCGCCGACCTGGCGATGCGCGTCGCCGGCCACCGCCTGTCGCTGCCGCCGCTGCGCGAGCGGCGCGAGGACCTCGGCCTGATGATCGCCGCGATGTGGCGGGATCGCGCGCTCAAGCTCGCGCCCAAGGCGGCGCGCGCCCTCCTCCGCTACGGCTGGCCAGGGAACGTGCGCGAGCTGGAGAAGGCGCTGGGGGCCGCGGCGGTGCTCGCCACCGACGGAGTCGTCGGGCTCGCGCACCTGCCGCAGGAGATCGCCGCCGAGCCGGTGGGACCCACGCCGGAGGGCGCCGGCACCGTCGGGGCCGAGCTCGAGGCGCTGGAGCGTGCGCGGATGGTGGAGGCGCTGTCGGCGGAGGGGGGAAATCAGACGCGGGCGGCGGCGCGGATCGGGATGCCGCTGCGGACTTTTCAAAAGAGGGTGAAGCGCTACGGCCTCACCTGAGCGCGGCCGCTACGGCGTGCGGAGCTCGTAGGCGCCGAGGCTGGTGCGGTCGACGAAGAGCCGCCCGTTGTACGAGACGAGGTTGTTCGCGTCCTCGGCGAGGGTCTCGAGCGTGCGCCCGTTCAGGCCGCGGTACTGCGTGAGCTTGCCGGCGTAGAGGCCATAGACCTGCCCGGCCGAGCCGCCCGAGAAGACCCCCTGCAGCGTCGTCGACGAGCTGACCACCACCGTCCAGGCGCCCGAGACGTAGCGCAGGATCGCGAGGCGATCGGGGCGAACCGCGTGCAGCGTCGCGCCGGCGACGAAGAGCTGCGCCGCCGGACCGCCGACGACCACCCAGCCCGTCGCGTCGGTGTAGCGCAGCACCGCCGAGCGATCGACGTTGAGCGCCCACAGCGTCCCGTCGCTGCCGGCGACGAACTGCGCCCCCGCGCCGCCGATCTGCGTCCAGTTGTTGACCGTGCCGTTCCAGCGCCAGATGGTCCCGTCCGGCGCGATCGAGAACACCTTGTGCCCGCCGACGATCAGCCTCTGCGACGCGGTGCCGATCTGCGTCCAGCTTGCGCCGTCGTAGCGAACGATCTGCGACCCGTCGGAGGTGATGGCGTAGAGCGCGTCGTCATTGGCCGCGAACTGCCGCCCGCCGAAGCCGATCCAGCTGAACGTCGAGCCGAGCCACTTGTAGACGTTCCCCGACCAATCGAGGCTGAAGATGCCCGCGCCAGCGACGGTGGTCTGCTGCCCGCCGTTGAACGGCAGGCGCATGAGGCGCGGATCGTCGACGCAGGTGGTGGTCGTCGCGCCCATCGCCGTCGCGAGCGAGAGCTGACCGCGCGGGCAGCCGTTCGCCAGCAGCGGGCCGCCGGCGTTCGAGCGCGCCGAGTCCTGCGCAGCGAACGTGAGGCACTGCTGGATGATGTACGGCATGCTGTTGATCGTTTTGTCGTAGACGGCCTGGCCGCAGTTGTCGTGCTGGTAGCCATGGGTGTGCGACGCCTCGTGCCACGCGCTGCCCGCCATGCCGTCGAGCGGCCACGGGTACGGGTAGCGGCACTGCGGCACGCTGAGGCCCGAGCCCGGGCACATCGTCGTCGACGACAGCGCGGTGACTTCGTCGGTGACGATGGGTCCGATCCACAGGAAGCCTTCGTCGTTGCTGTGGACCAGGCCGTCGTTCTGCCCGGTGAACGCGACGCGGTCCCCCTGTCGATCGGGCGTACACCCCTGCGTGAGGTTGTTCGTCGACTGCGCGACGTTCATCGCGTCGGCGATCAGCTGCGAGAGCGGCTCGCCGTTCCATGTCGGGTCACCCGCGCAGCGCTTGTACGGACCGACCTGCGCCGACCCGTACGGGCCGCTGAAGGTGTAGCCCGTCGTCGTCGAGAGCGCGCGCTGCATGCAGTCGCGGAACGCGCCCGACTTGGCCACGCGGCGGCCGAAGCGCTCGGCGTCGAGGATGAGGGTCTCCTGGTTGTTGTCGCAGGATCCGTCGAACTTCCCGGCGCCGAGCACCGCCTGTTCGGTGCTGTCGGCGTCGGTGGGCGGCGGGGCGCAAGCGGCGATGAAGATGGCGAGGGCGAGGAAGCGGCGCATCGAGCTCTCCTTGTGCGAGCCGCCTCGAAGCGGCGGCACGAGCCCTCATTGCCGCTCGTGTGCCAGCCGGAACCCCGCGAGATCTCTCGCGCGCACCGTCGGGGACACCGCCCAATCGGCGGCGCGCACCGCCCAACGGGCGTAGTCGGCAGCGCCAGACCCAGCGCCACAAACGAAAAAGGCCCGGCGTTTCCGCCGAGCCTTCTCGAGTGGAGCTGATGGGGATCGAACCCACGGCCTCTAGAGTGCGATTCTAGCGCTCTCCCAGCTGAGCTACAGCCCCGAACCGCGATGTACCTACCAAAGGGGGCTGGGGTCGGCAAGGGGAAAGTGCTAGACCGACCCCAATCGTGGCGACGAAGCGCGAGCGCATCGACAAGCTGGTGGTGGACCTCGGCCTCGCCGAGAGCCGCACGCGCGCGCAGGCGCTGGTCATGGCGGGGCAGATCCTCGTCGACGAGCAGGTGGTGGACAAGCCGGGGGCGATGGTCGCCGTCGACGCGGCGGTGCGCCTGCGCGGCGAGCCGCTCAAGTTCGTCTCGCGCGGCGGGCTCAAGCTCGAGCACGCACTCGACCACTTCGCGATCGACCCGACGGGCCTCGACTGCCTCGACGTCGGCGCCTCGACGGGCGGCTTCACAGACTGCCTCCTCCAGCGCGGGGCGGCGCGGGTCTGCGCCGTCGACGTCGGCTACAACCAGCTCGCCTGGCGCCTGCGCGAGGACCCGCGGGTCACCTCGATGGAGCGGGTGAACGCGCGCGCCCTCGCCCCCGCCGACCTCCCCTTCCCGCCGTCACTGGCGGTGGTCGACGTGTCCTTCATCTCGCTCACCCTCATCCTCCCGCGGCTCGTCGAGATCCTGCCGCCGGACGCGCCCATCGTGACGCTGGTGAAGCCGCAGTTCGAGGTCGGCAAGGACGACGTGGGCAAGGGGGGCGTCGTGCGCGACCCCGAGAAGCGCCAGGGCGCCGTCGACAAGGTGTGCACGGCGGCGCGCGCGCTCGGCTGCACCGTCGTGGGCGTCGTCGAGTCGCCGATCCGCGGCCCCGCAGGGAACATCGAGCTCCTCGCATACTTGCGTACGCCGGCGACTCCGGCGACGATGCCGAACACGCCATGACGCTTCCGTCGCCGCTCCGCTTCGGTGTGAGCCGTAGCTCCGGCGGTCCCCATCCGCTCGACGGCGGAGAGATGTTCGTGGCGGCGCTCGGCGCGTCGCTCGGGCGCGTGCTCGGCGCCGACGAGCCCTACCCCGTCGAGCTCAAGATCACCACCGACTACCAGGAGCTCCTCGACGCCATCGTCGCCGGGCGCCTGCACCTCGCGTGGATGCCGCCCGTCGGACACGCGCAGGCGACCACCAAGGGGCCGCGCCTCCTCGCCGTCGCCGAGCGACGCGGCGCCCTCTGCTATCGCTCGGCGCTGCTCGTCCGGCAGGACAGCATGTTCACGATGGTCGAGAGCCTGCGCGGCGCGCGCTGCGCCTGGACCGACCCCAGCTCGACGTCGGGCTACCTCTACCCGCGCCACCTCCTCGCGTCGGCGGGGATCGACCCGCGGCGCGACCTCGCGCTGGAAGCCTTCTACGGCACCGCCCGCGCCGCGCTCGAGGCGGTGGCCATCGGTGCGGCCGACGTCTGCGGCGCCTACGCGCGCGAGGGCGCCGGGCGCGACCCCGATCTCGCCCTCACCGACGTCGAGCGCATCCTGCCGCTCGCCAAGAAGACGCTGCGCGTGCTGTCGGTGACCGACCTCATCCCGCCCGACGGCGTCGTCGGCGCCGCGTCGCTCGGCCCCGAGGATCGCGCGCGCGTGCAGGCGGCGCTCGTCGGGCTCGACTCGACGGAGGTGGGGGCCGCCGCGCTCGCCGCGCTGATGGACGCCGATCGCCTGCGCGCGCCCACCGCCGACGTCGACACGCTCATCTCGCGCCTGCGGGCGCACCTCGCGGCGCCGTCGGCGGCGCCTAGCACTCCGACAGCGAACCCATGAACATCCTCCTCACTGGCGTGGCCGGCTTCATCGGCTCCTATCTGGGCGCGCGCCTGCTCGGGCGCGGCGATCGCGTCGTCGGGCTCGACTGCTTCGACGAGACCCTCTACCCGGCGCCGCTGCACCGCGCGAACCTGGCGACGATCGGCGACCACCCCAACCTCACCTTCGTCGAGGGCGACATCATCGACGCCGCGCTCGTCGAGCGGCTGGTGGCCGAGCACCGCCCCGACGTGGTGGTCCACCTGGCGGCGCTCGCCGGGGTGCGGCCGTCGGTGCGCGAGCCCGTGCGCTACATGCGCGTCAACGTCGAGGGCACCACCAACGTCCTCGAGGCCTGCCGCAAGCACGGCGTGAAGCGGGTGGTGTTCGCCTCGTCGTCGTCGATCTACGGCGCCCACTCGTCGGTGCCGTTCCGCGAGGACGACCCCGCGCTGGTGCCGGCCTCGCCCTACGCCGCCACCAAGCGCGCCGGCGAGTTCCTCGGCGCGACCTGGCTCGACCTCTACGGCATCGGATTTACTGCTTTACGCTTTTTCACCGTGTACGGCCCGCGGCAGCGCCCGGAGATGGCCATCGCCAAGTTCGCGCGCCTGATCCTCGACGGCAAGCCGCTGCCGCTCTTCGGCGACGGGACGACCGCGCGCGACTACACCTTCGTCGAGGACATCATCGACGGCGTGGTGGCCTCGATCGACTCGTGCGAGCCGGGGAAGATGCGCATCTACAACCTCGGGGGCTCGCGCACGACGACGCTGGCGCGCCTCGTCGAGCTCCTCGAGGAGGGCCTCGGCAAGCGCGCGCTCATCGAGCGCCTCCCGCTCGAGCCCGGCGACGTCCCGATCACCTACGCCGACGTCTCGCGCGCCGAGGCGGAGCTCGGCTACCGCCCGAAGGTGCCGATCGAAGAGGGCATCGCTCGCGTCTGTGCGTGGCTGAAGAGCCAGGGCTGACCCGCCCGCGGTTCATCGCCGCCACCGCCGCCCTCGTCGCCGTCGCCGTCACCGTGTACGCGCCGGCCCTCGGCGGCTGGTTCCAGCTCGATGACTTCTCGTGGTTCGCCGCGGTGCGCGGGCGAACCCTCGTCGAGGCGCTCTTCTCTCACGTCGACACCCGGAGCTGGCGCCCGCTCGCCGAGGCGCTGCAGTACTGGACGCTCGATCGCACCGTCGGGATGGCGGCGCTCCCGGCGCACCTCCTGTCGCTGTCGGTGTACGCGACGGCGGTCGTGCTGGTGGTGCGCCTGGCGCGCGTCCTCGGCGCGTCGCACCGGCAGGCGCTGGCCTCGGGCGCCCTCTTCGCGCTGCACGACGCGCACGTGATGGCCACCTGCTGGAACGCCACCCTCAACCAGCCGGCGTTCGTCGCGCTCGCCGCGCTGCATCTGATTTCCGTCAAGCGCATATTCGACGCCGGGCGCGCCTCCGCCCTCCGCTGGGCCGCGGCCGTCGCCACCGCCCTCGTCGCCGCGCTCGTCCACGAGAGCGCCGTCCTGCTCCCCGTCGCCGACGCGCTCGTCGCCATCGGCGTCGCCCCGCGCCGAGCCCGGCGGCGCGCCCTCGCCCTCGTCGCTGCGCTCGGCGTGGCGCTCGGCGCCTTCTGCGCCTGGCGGCTCCACGTCGCCGCCCGCTTCTCCGACGGCCCCTACCGCTTCACCGTCGGAGGCGAGACCCTCTCCGCCCTCGGCTGGTACGTCGACCTCGCGCTCTGCCCGAACGTGCGGCCCTTCCCGGGGCGACCCGCCCTCGACGTCCTCCTGGCGACGGCGCTGATCGCGTTCGCCGCGCGCGCCTGGCGACGGGGCGATCGCCTGCCCGCGCTCGGCCTCTCGCTCTTCGCCGTGCTGCTCGCCCCGGCGCTGACGGTGCCGCGCCACCTCAGCGACTACTACCTCACCATCCCCAGCGTCGGCCTCGCGCTCGCGGGCGGCGCCCTCGTCGAGGCGGGGCTCGCGCATCCCCGCCGCGCCGTCACCGTCGCCAGCGCGCTCGTCGCCAGCGCCTGGCTCGTCGCCATGGGGCTGACCGCCCGCGACCGCGCCGCCAGCGTCGCCTCCAACGGCCGCGTCCTGCGCCCCGCGGTCACGACGGTGATCGCCGCGCGCCGCGCGATCGGGCCCGGCCGCCTGCTCCGCCTCGGTCGCGTCGCGCCCGCCGTCGCCGACGAGCTGTCGCGCGCGCCCACGCCCTTCGACCACCTCGGCCTCGGCCCGGTGTGCGTCGAGCCGCGCTGCCCGCCCCGCAGCGCCACCGACGTCCCGCTGCGCGCGGAGTAGCCGCGCTACCGGATGGTGTCGTCGGTGCGGCGCAGGCCCATCGTCACGCGCGCCTCCACCACCGCCTGTCCGCCCTTGTCGTGGATGACGACCGGCAGGTGCACGTCCGCGATCCCGTCGGAGTCGAGCTCGTTGCGCAGCCGCGCGACCTCCTCCGGCGCGAGCCGACAGACCGCGCGCACCGGCGCCTGGGTCGCCCGCTTGAAGCTGATCTCCACCTGACGCGTCGCCGCCAGCGCCACCGACCCCAGCGCGGCCACCGCCATCGACGTCGCCGCCGCCTCGGCCAGCCCGAACAGCGCGCCCGGGTGCAGCGACCGCAGCCCGGTCATGTTCGTCGCGTCGGGCTCGAGCGCCAGCACCACCTCGCCCGCCGCGATCGACACCACGCGGACGCCGAGCTTTTTCGTAAACGGAGTCAGCTCCTCGATGACCGACTTGATCGACTCCAGATCCCCCCGCACGTCCGTCATCGCTGCTCCTCGCTCGTCGGTGTCGTCCCCGTCGCTGGCGCCCCCGCCGCCTCCCCACCCGCGGCCGTCGTCGCGGCCTCCCACGCCGTCTGCACCTCGCTCGCCGGCGCGTGCACCGGCCGCCCGTGCAGCCCGCCCACGCGCACCAGCACGTCGACGATGCGGTGGCGCTCGTAGCCCGCCGGGATCTCCAGCGCGCAGCTCCGCACGCCGTCGGTGGGCTCCTCGCACGCGACCGTCATCGCCACCGCGTGGCGGTTACGCTCGTCGGTGAACGAAAACAGATTGGCCGCCGGCGGCTTGGTGAAGCCGGTCAGCTCGACGGTGACGGTGCGCCGCGCGAGGTCGATCGCGCGCACGTGGATCGCGCGCGGACCCGACGACGACGACGCAGCCGCGCCGCGCCACTTCGCCGGCTTCTTCTTCGCCGCGCCGGCCACCGACGGCACGACGAGCAGCAGCGCCAGCCCCCACCCGAGCGCGCGCCTCACGGCTGCGTCCCCGTCCACGAGAACTGCCGCGGCACCTTCGCCGGGTCGCTCACCGGGATCACCGTCGAGGGGGAGCGCTCTGCGTTCCCGCGCAGCACGCCATACGACTCGATGCGTCCGTAGAGGCTGAGCCGCATCGGCCCCTCGTCGGAGTCATCGTCGGTGACCATCGCCGCCACCGGCACGTTGATGGAGATGTCGCACCCCAGCGTCGACCCCGTCTTGCTCCCGTTGTTCTTCTCGAGCACCGGGATCTCCAGCCGATCGAACAGCGCCGGATCGTCGGAGGTGAGGGTCCCGCGCACGTAGCGCGCGAAGGCCAGGCCCGACTGCGGCTTGACCACGGTGAGCATCGCCGACAGCGTCGCCGGGCGATCGATCGTCGCCACGTCGACGCCCAGATCCCCGACGAGCGGCTCGAGGCGAATCCGCCACGTGCCGCTCGGGTCGGGCATCTTGGCGCACGAGCCGAGCCCGTTGTCGCCACAGCCGGCGGCGCCGAGGAGCAGCATCCCCCCGAGCGCCGCCGTCGCTGCCGTCGTCCTAGTCGTAGTACTCCGTCCCAAGGTGCGTGATCAGCTCCTCGCCACGGAGATGCCGCAGCGTGTTCTTCAGCTTCATCAGCTGAATGAACAGATCGTGCTCAGGGTACAGCCCCGGGGCGGTCATCGGGCTCTTGAAGTAGAACGACAGCCACTCCTGGATGCCGCTCATCCCGGCGCGCTGCGCGAGGTCCATGAACAGCGCGAGGTCGAGCACGATCGGCGCGGCCAAGATCGAATCCCGGCAGAGGAAATCGATCTTGATCTGCATCTTGTACCCGAGCCAGCCGAAGATATCGATGTTGTCCCAACCTTCCTTATTATCCCCCCGAGGAGGGTAATAATTGATTCGGACAACGTGCGAAATGTCCTTGTACAGATCCGGATATAGGTGCGGCTGGAGGATGTGCTCGAGGACGCCGAGCTTCGAGACCTCCTTCGACTTGAACGACTCCGGATCGTCGAGCACCTCGCCGTCGCGGTTCCCGAGGATGTTCGTCGAGTACCAGCCGTCGAGGCCGAGGTAGCGCGCCTTGAAGCCCGGCGCGAGGATCGTCTTCATCAGCGTCTGGCCGGTCTTGAAGTCCTTGCCCGAGATCGGCATCCCGCGATCGCGCGCGAGCTCCTGCATCGCCGGGAAGTCGACGCTGAGGTTGGGCGCCCCGTTGGCGTACGGCACCCCCGCGCGCAGGCAGGCGTAGGCGTAGATCGCCGACGGCGCGATGTTCTCGTCGTTCTCGCGCAGCCCCTTCTCGAACTTCGCCACCGACGAGTGCACGTCGGTCGGCTCCTTGTAGACCTCGGTCGAACCGCACCACACCGCGACCGCGCGATCGAGGCCGTTCACCTTCTTGAAGTTCTCGATGTCGGCGATGAGCTGCTCCGCCAGATCCATCTTCGATTTGCCCGTCTTCACGTACGTGCCGTTCAGCTTCTTCACGTACGAGGGCTCGAAGACGCCCGGCATCGGCTTCACGCTCTCGAGGAAGGGCTTCACCTTCTCGATGTCCCTCTCGGAGAGCACGCCCGCGTGGGTGGCCGCCTCGTAGGCGTTGTCCTCGAAGATGTCCCAGCCGCCGAAGACGAGATCGTCGAGGTTCGCCAGCGGGACGAACTCGTTCACCTTCGGCGAGCGGTTCTCGGTGCGCTTGCCGAGGCGGATGGTCCCCATCTGCGTGAGCGAGCCGATCGGCTTCGAGTAGCCGCGGCGGATGTGCTCGACGCCCGCGACGAAGGTCGTCGCCACCGCGCCCATCCCCGGGAGGAGAACGCCAAGCTTGCCCTTCGCCGGACGGATGTCGGTGCCCTTCTTGATGGACATTTTCGAGTCAGCTCCTTCTATACTGCGCGACGGGGTCGCACCTTAGTCGCGCGTTTGGCCGTTCGTCAAGCAAGCGCGTCGCCAAGTGAATTTGGTGAGCCAAGGCACACGAACCGGGGGTCCGACCGTTGACATTCGTCGGAAACCGGTGAAGAACCAACGCCCATGCTGCGCGTCGCGCTCGTCGCCCTGGTGGGGATTTTCGCGCTCGGGTGCTCGACCGACCCGCTGGCGAACGTCTGCTCGACGCCGAACGTCTGCGGCGCGGGCACGGCCGGGTTCCGCCTCTGCACGCGGCAGGCGGGCACCGAGACCATCTACCTGCTCTGCGACGACCGCACCCGCTGCGACGAGGGCGCGCCTGGCGTCCAGGTCGTCAAATGCGTCAGCCCGTCGGACTGCACCGACGCCCGCACGCAGGCCGTCGACTGGTGCGCGCAGCGGCGCTAGTTGATCTCGTCGAACACGCGTGGTAGGACACGCCGCCTTCGATCCTCAAAACCACAGGCTCGCCGAGGTCGCACCGCGTCCGACCATTCGAGGCGTAGCCGAGGAACCGACGCGTGAAGGAGAACGACATGGAGACGATGCAGGAAGCAGTCAGCGATCTTCCGATCACGATGCGCCAGCTCCTCGAGGCGGGCGTCCACTTCGGTCACCAGACGAAGCGCTGGAACCCGAAGATGCGGCCGTTCATCTTCGGCGCCCGCAACGGCATCCACATCATCGACCTGCAGCACACGGTCAAGCTCTTCAACCGGGCCTACAACTTCATCGTCTCGACGGTGGCCCAGGGTGATCCCGTCCTCTTCGTCGGCACGAAGAAGCAGGCGCAGGAGGTCATCCAGGAGGAGGCCAAGCGCTGCGGTCAGTTCTACGTGACCAACCGCTGGCTCGGCGGCACCCTCACCAACTTCAAGACGGTGAAGGGCTCGATCGAGCGCCTCCGCAGCATCGAGAAGATGGCCGAGGACGGCACCTTCGAGCGCATCACCAAGAAGGAAGTCCTCCAGCTCGAGCGCGAGCGCATCAAGCTCGAGAAGTCGCTCGGCGGCATCAAGAACATGGGGACGCTCCCGGGCGCGCTGTTCATCATCGACCCGAAGAAGGAGCACATCGCCGTCGAGGAGGCGCGCCGCCTCGAGATCCCGATCGTCGCCATCACCGACACCAACTGCGACCCGGATCTCATCGACTACGTCATCCCGGGCAATGACGACGCCATCCGCGCGATCAAGCTGTTCACCGCGAAGATCGCCGACGCCGTCATCGCCGGCTCGCGCATCAACAAGGAGCGCGCGGTGCACGGCCGTGGCCGCGGCGGCGACGAGGACGAGAAGCAGGAGCCGGCGACGATCCGCGTGTCGTCGGGCGGCGACGGTCCGCAGGTCGAGATCGCCTCGCGTCGTGGCCCGCGCCCGGCGCCCGAGGCCGCCGCGACCCCCGAAGAGTAAGATTCTTTACCGCTAGACAGAAAAGAGCACGACGATGGCTGAGATCACTGCCGCGATGATCAAGGACCTGCGCGAGCGTACCGGCGCTGGCATGTCCGACTGCAAGAAGGCGCTGTCGGAGGTCGACGGCGACATGGAGAAGGCGACCGAGTACCTTCGCAAGAAGGGCCTCGCCGCCGCCGCCAAGAAGGCCGGCCGCGCCGCGACCGAGGGCCTCATCCACTCGTACATCCACAACGGTCGCGTGGGTGTGATGGTCGAGGTCAACTGCGAGACCGACTTCGTCGCCAAGACGGACGACTTCAAGAACTTCGTGAAGGACGTCGCCATGCACATCGCCGGCGCGTCGCCGGTCCCGCTCTACGTCTCGGACGCGGAGGTCGATCCGGCCGCCGTCGAGAAGGAGCGCGAGATCCTGACGGCGAAGGCCAAGGAGCAGGGCAAGAAGGACGAGATCATCGGCAAGATCGTCGACGGTCAGATCGCCAAGTGGAAGAAGGACGTCTGCCTGCTCGATCAGGTGTGGGTCCGCGATCCCGAGGGCAAGAAGACCATCGGCGCGCTCCTGACCGACCTCGTCGCCAAGCTCGGCGAGAACATGAAGGTTCGTCGCTTCCTTCGCTGGGAGCTCGGCGAGGGCCTCGAGAAGAAGAAGGACGACTTCGCGGCCGAGGTCGCGAAGCAGGCGGGTCTGGGCTGATCGTCTTTCCCGCTCCCGCTCCCGCTCCCGCTCCCGTTCCCGATCTGTCTGTGGTCTGATACCCGCCTGGAGGCACGACGAGATGTCGCAGGCGTCCCAAGCACCCGCACCTCGCTTCAAGCGCATCCTCCTCAAGCTGTCGGGCGAGGCCCTCATGGGCACGGCCGGGTTCGGCATCGACCCGGCCGTGCTCGAGTCCATCTCCGCCGACATCGCCGAGCTGCGCGCGCTCGGCGTCGAGGTCGCCGTCGTCATCGGCGGCGGCAACATCTTCCGCGGCCTCGCCGCCTCGGCGCACGGGATGGACCGCGCCTCGGCGGACTACATGGGCATGCTGGCGACGGTGATGAACTCGCTGGCGCTGCAGGACGCCCTCGAGCGCGGCGGCATCACCACGCGCGTGCAGTCGGCGATCGCGATGCAGGAGCTCTGTGAGCCCTACATCCGTCGCCGGGCGATGCGCCACCTCGAGAAGGGGCGCGTCGTCATCTTCGCCGCCGGCACCGGCAACCCCTACTTCACGACCGACACCGCCGCCAGCCTCCGCGCCATGGAGATCCACGCCGAGGTGCTGATGAAGGCGACGAAGGTCGACGGGGTCTACGACAAGGATCCGGTCAAGCACAGCGACGCGAAGAAGTTCCACCGGCTGAGCTACCTCGAGGTCCTGCAGCGCAACCTGAAGGTCATGGACTCGACCGCCATCTCGCTCTGCCGAGACAACAAGTTGGCGATCATCGTGTTCGACCTCCACACTCGGGGTAACATCCGCCGGATCGTGCAGGGCGAATCGATCGGGACGCTGGTCACCGACGAGGAGAACCGTCCATGGTGAACGACATCGTGAAGGATCTCGAAGGCAGCGTGGCCAAGGCCCACGACAGCCTGAAGAAGGAGCTGGCGAAGGTCCGCACCGGCCGCGCCAACCTCGCGCTCCTCGACGGCGTCCGCGTCGACTACTACGGCACGCCGACGCCGCTCAACCAGGTGGCGTCGTGCTCGACCCCCGACGCGCGGCTCATCCTCATCAAGCCGTGGGAGAAGAAGATGTGCGGCCCAATCGAGGACGCCATCCGCAAGGCCGAGCTCGGCGTCAACCCGTCCTCCGACGGTGAAGTGGTCCGCGTGCCGATCCCGGCGCTGACGGAAGAGCGCCGCCGCGAGCTGACCAAGGTCGTGCGCCGCATGGGCGAGGACGCCAAGGTGGCGATTCGCAACCAGCGCCGCGACGCCAACGACATGCTCAAGGAGGCCACGTCGTCGGGGGACATCTCCGAGGACGACGAGCGCCAGGGCCTCAAGCGCGTGCAGGACGTCATCGACAAGGGCATCACCGTCGTCGACGAGATCATCGGCAAGAAGGAAGCCGAGATCATGGCGGTCTGAGAGGGCGGTTGTCCTCGCCGCTCGGCAAACGCTTCGGACGCTACGACCTGCTCGCGCACCTCGCGTCGGGCGGGATGGCCGAGATCTTCCTCGCCCGCATGTCGGGCTCCGCGGGCTTCCAGAAGCTCGTCGTCATCAAGCGCCTCCCCGATCGCCTCACGCACGATCAGGAATACGTCGAGATGTTCCTCGACGAGGCGCGCATCAACGCGCGCCTCTCGCACGTCAACGTCGTGCAGGTCATCGAGCTCGGGCAGGTCGACGGGCGCTACTTCATGGCGATGGAGTACGTGCCCGGGCTGTCGGTGTCGCAGATCGGGCGCAAGTGCACCGAGCGCTTCGGCGACGTCCCGCAGGCGGTGGCGTGCGGCATCGTCGCCCAGGCCGCCGTCGGGCTGCACTACGCCCACGAGTGCGTCGATCCCGACAGCGGCAAGCCGCTCGGGGTCATCCACCGCGACGTCTCGCCGCAGAACCTGATCCTCACGTTCCAGGGCAACGTGAAGGTCGTCGACTTCGGCATAGCGCGCGCCGAGGGGCGCCAGGCGCGCACGATGACCGGCAAGGTGAAGGGCAAGGCGGCCTATCTGTCGCCCGAGCAGTGTCAGGGGCTGCCGATGGATCGGCGCACCGACATCTTCGCGCTGGGAATCGTGCTGTACGAATTATGTACGGCGCGACGGCTCTTCAAGCGCGCGACGCCGGCGCAGACCTTCGACGCCATCGTCCTTGAGCCGGTGATCCCGCCGCGGCGGCTGAATCCGAAGATCGAGCCCGACATCGAGGCGGTCATCCTGCGCGCGCTCGAGAAGAAGCCGCGCGACCGCTTCCCGACGGCGGCGGCGATGCACGAGGCGCTCGCCGAGGCGATGCGCCGCTCGGGGATGATGGGCGCGCCCGCCGATCTGGAGCGCTTCATGGAGGCCACCTTCAAGGCCGAGATGGAGGCGCAGCAGGCCATCATCGAGCAGGCGCAGCGCGGGTTCCTCGAGCAGGGGCTGCGCGGGACCGACCCGACGTTCGTCGCGCCGATCGCGCAGGTGATCGCACCGACGGCCGTGCCCGGGACGTCCGTGACGAAGCCGGCGATCCCGTCGCCGCTGCCGGCGGCGGGGCCGGTGGTGCCCTCGCCCGCGTCGGCGGCGACCTCCGACAAGATCACGCCCGCGCTCGGGGTGAAGCCGCTGCCGGTGACGGCGTCGCAGCCGCTGCCCGTCGCGCCGCAGGACGAGACCGTCTTCGACGAGGCGCCGGCCGCGGCGGTGGCGGTGGCGATGCCGCCCATCGAGACCGGCGAGACCAAGTCGCTCCGGCCCGCGACGACGGTGCCGGTGCCGCCCGATCCGTCGGCGCCGACGCCGCTCGACGCCGCCGCGCAGGCCGCCGCGCAGGCCGCCGGCGGTGCGCCCGTCGAGATCGCCATCGACGCCGACCACGAGGAGCCGGCCACAACGCGGCGGCCGCCGATCGACGACGAGCACGACACGGTGCTCGAGCCGATGGACCGGCCGCTGCCGCCGGCGCTGCACGAGGCGCCCTACGAGGTCGACCTCGACGCGGGCGACGGCGGAGACACCGACGCGCAGCCGCTCACGCCGGCGAACGCGCGCACCGCCGAGGAGCGCGCGGCGCTGGCCGACGCCTTCGAGGAGGCGCCGACCGGATTCGATCCGCGCAAGTACGGCGACACCGCGCCCGAGGGGGCGAAGGCCATCACGAGCGAGGCGGGCCCGTCCGCGGCCCCGTCGCCGTCGTCGCCGCCGTCGCGCGGACTGTCGCCGCTGTTCGTGTTCCTGATCGTGCTCGGCCTCCTCGGCGTGGCGGCGATCTCGTTCGTCGTCGTGCTCGCGCTGCGCTGATCGCGCCGACTACGACGCCCTCCGCAGCGACGGGCGCAGCGCCGCGAGCGCGCGGCCGGTGTGCGACGCACGAACGCGCGCGACCTCGTCGGGGGTGCCGGTGGCGACGACGCTCCCGCCACCGTCGCCGCCCTCCGGCCCGAGGTCGATCAGCCAGTCGGCGCGCCGGATGAAGTCGAGGTTGTGCTCGATGGCGATCACGCTGTGGCCCGCCTCGATCAGGCGATCGAGCGCCGCCAGCAGCGTCTCCACGTCGCTGCCGTGCAGCCCGGTGGTCGGCTCGTCGAGCAAGAAGAGCGTTGGCTCGACCGCCCGCCGCCCGCCGCCGACGCCGAGGTGCGCCGCCAGCTTGAGGCGCTGCGATTCGCCGCCCGACAGCGTCGACGTCGACTGCCCGAGCGTCAGGTACCCGAGGCCCACCTCGGCGAACGGCCGCAGCCGCGCCACCAGCTTCTCGTCGTCGGCGAAGCGCGCCAGCGCCTCGTCGACGGTGAGCTCGAGGCAGTCGCGGATCGTGAGGCCGCGCCAGCGCACGCCCAGCACCTTCTCGCCGAACCGCCGCCCGTCGCAGGCGTCGCACGGCACCGTCAGGTCGGCGAGGAAGTGCATCTCCAGCGTGACGGTCCCCTGTCCCTGGCACACCTCGCAGCGCCCGCCGGCGACGTTGAACGAGAACGCCCCCGCCGCCAGATCGAGCCGCCGCGCCTCCACCGTCGACGCGAAGCGCGCGCGCAGCTCGTCCATCGCCTTCAGATAGGTCGCCGGGTTCGACCGCGACGAGCGCGCGAGCGGCGACTGGTCGACGAGCTCGACGCGCGACACCCGATCGAGCCCGCGGAGGGCGTCGCACCGCCCGACGAAGTCCACCGCCTCGCCGCGCGCGCGCTGCGCGTTCGCCCACAGCACGTCCACGACGAGAGTCGACTTCCCCGAGCCCGACACGCCGGTCACGCACACCAGCCGCCCGAGCGGGAAGCGCGCGTCGACGCCGCGCAGGTTGTTCGCCCGCGCGCCGACGATCTCGATCGCCCCCGCCTCGCTCTCGTCGACGCGCGCCCGCCGCTCCGGCGCCGCCGCGTGCTCGCGATCGCGCAGGAAGCGCCCGGTCACCGAGCGCCGATCGCGCAGCAGCGACGCGAAGCTCCCCGCGTACACCACCTCGCCCCCGCGCGCCCCCGCCGCCGGCCCGAGGTCGATCACGTGGTCGGCCGCCTGCAGGATCTCGGGGTCGTGCTCGACGACGACCAGCGTGTTCCCGCGCGCCGTCAGCGTCCTCATCACCGCCAGCAGGCGCTGGGCGTCGCGCGGGTGCAGCCCCACCGACGGCTCGTCGAGCACGTAGAGCGTCCCCGTCAGCCGCGCCCCCAGCGCCGAGGCCAGCGCGATGCGCTGCGACTCCCCGCCCGAGAGCGTCCGCGCCTGCCGTGCTAGACACAAATACCCCAGCCCCACCTCGTCGAGGTAGCGCAGCCGCGAGGTGATCTCGACGAGGAGCTGCGCCGCCGTCGCCCGCGCCTGCTTCCCGAGGCGCCCCGGCAGCGCCTCGATCCACGGCAGCAGCTCGGCGACCGGCAGCGCCTCGACCTCGGCGATGGATTTTCCGCAGACAAAAACGGCCCGCGCCTCGTCGCGCAGCCGCGTCCCGTCGCAGGTGCGGCAGGGGTCGTACCCGCGGTAGCGCGCCAGCAGCACGCGCACGTGCATCTTGTACTTCTTCGACTCGAGGTACTTGAAGAACCCGCGCACCCCGTACCATCGTCGTTGGGGCTTCGCCGGCTTCGCCCCAAACCCCGCGTGCGCGACACCTTCGCTTCGCTTCGGTGGCGCCACGCTGGTCGTGCCCTCGACGTCGTCCAGCGCCTGGTCGCCGTCGACGACCCAGCGCCGCTCGCGCTCCTCGAGCGCGGCCCACGGCACGTCGAGCCGCACCTTCCGCTTCGGCGCCATCGCCACCAGGTCGTCCTGGCACTCGGCGTTCGACTTCGTCTGGAACGGGGCCACCGCCCCCTCGCGCAGCGTCTTCCGGTGGTCGGGGATCACCTTGTCGAGATCGACGCCGATCACCCGCCCGAACCCCTGGCAGGCCTCGCACGCGCCGAGCGGCGAGTTGAAGCTGAACAGCGCCGGCTCCGGCGGACGCAGCGCCCGCCCGCAGCGGCTGCAGGCGAACCCCTCGTCGAACCGCAGCGGCTCGCCCGACTTTCCGTCAATCACAATTTCGGCGCGCCCCTCGCCGAGCGCGAACGCCGTCGAGAGCGCCTCGCACAGCCGCACCCGCGCCTCGCCGTCGACCTTCACGCGATCGACCAGCACCGGCAGCGTCGCCACCTCGCGCAGCTCCGCCAGCACGTCGCTGTCGGCCGCCGCCCCCTCGTCGGAGAGCAGCGCCGCCAGCCCCTCGATGTCCACCGCGCGCCCGCGCAGGAACAGCCGCCGGTGCCCGGCGCGCTCGAGCTCGTCGAGCCGCTCCGCCACCGTCGCCGCCCCGCCGCCCCGCCGCCCCACCCGCACGCGCGCGACCACGTAGGCGCGCTCGCCCGTCGCCGCGGCGATCACCGACTCCGCCGCCGCCGACGCCGTGTCCCGCATGACCACCGACCCGCACCCCGGGCAGCGCACCTCGCCGACGCGCGCGAAGAGCAACCTCAGATAATCGCTGATCTCGGTGACCGTCCCGACGGTGGAGCGCGCGTTTCGCACCCCGTTGCGCTGCTCGATGGCGATCGCCGGCGGCACGCCTTCGACGGCGTCGACGTCCGGCCGCGGCATCCGCTCGAGGAACTGCCGCGCGTACGTCGACATCGACTCGACGTACCGTCGCTGCCCCTCGGCGTACAGCGTGTCGAACGCCAGCGACGACTTCCCCGACCCCGAGACGCCGGTGACCACCGTGAGCGCCCCGTGCGGGATCACGCACGACACCCCCTTCAGGTTGTGCGTGCGCGCCCCATCGATGCGGATGCCGCGCTGGCCGTCGAGGCTGCTATCCCTTCTTTGCTTCAAATGTCGCCTTCGCCAGCTCGAGCTGCTTGAGTGAGATGCGCACGACGACGCCCGGTCGCGCGAGCACCGGCTCCTTCAGGAACAGGTGGTAGTTCTTGACGTCCTTCTCGTCGGGCGGCATCCCCTGCGCCTTCTTCGCCGGCGAGCCAGTCACCAGGCGCATCTTCTCGTTCGGCTGCAGCAAGAACCCTGGATCGAGCGTCCCCAGCGCGCGAGGACGCTCGTTCGCGTTGCGCGCGACGGTGATGGCGCACCCGGCGGAATTGATCGCGCTGGGTCCGGTGTTCTCGACGAGAATCCACTCCTCGTTGAGGAGGGCGGGATCCTTCGGGGCGTGGAGCTCGCGAATGACGAGCGGCATGCGATCGGTCTCCTTCGTAACGGACGGGTGTGACGAACGTCAGGCAGTGAACACGAGGCCGGGCTCGGCGTCGAGCGCCGTCGCCACCACGCGCCCCACGACGCGGGCGTCCTCGACGCCGCGGGCGCGTAGCCGGGCGACCAGCCCCTCGGCCGCGTCGCCCTCGACGGCGACCAGCAGCCCGCCCGAGGTCTGGGGATCGTGGATCAGCTGATCGTCGACGGGCGACAGCCCTCCCTCGACGGCGACGCGGGTGGCGGGCGCGGCGTGCGCGCGGTTCGGCCGCGTCGAGCCGGTCGTCACCCCGGCGGCGACGAGCGCCTCGACGTGCGGGTAGCGCGGCAGCGCGCCGAGCGAGAGCTCCAGCGTGACCCGCGAGCCGCGAGCCATCCCGAGCGCGTGGCCGCTGAGCCCGAAGCCGGTCACGTCGGTCGCCGCGTGCACCACCGCCCCCGCCTCGACGAGAACCTCCGCCGCCGCGCGGTTGAGGATCGCCAGCCGCTCGATGATCGAGCGCGCCGACGCCTCGTCGATGGCGCCCTTGCGCAGCCCATTGATGACGAGGCCGCTCCCGAGCGGCTTCGTCAGCAGGAGCGCGTCGCCGACGCGCGCGCCGACGTTGCGCAGCACGCGCCCCGGGTGCACCACGCCCGTCACCGCCAGGCCATACAGGAGCTCGGGGCTGCGCACCGTGTGACCGCCGCCGACGACGGCCCCCGCCTCGGCGACCGCCGCGCGACCGCCCTCGAGGATGAGCCGCGCCGCCTCGGGATCGAGCTCCTTCGGGAACATGCACAGCGCCAGCGCGACGAGCGGCCGCGCGCCCATCGCGTAGACGTCGGAGAGCGCGTTCGCCGCCGCGACGCGCCCGAAGAGGAACGGGTCGTCCATCACCGGCGTGATGTAGTCGGCGGTGCAGACGACGGCCTGCGCGTCGTCGAGTCGATACACCGCGGCGTCGTCGCCCGTCTCGACGCCAACCAACAGCGCTGGGTCGCCGGCCACCTGGTGCAGCCCTCGCAACATCTCTCGCAGGTCGCCCGGACCTACCTTCGCCGCTCAACCGCCCGACGTGGCGAAGCGCGTGATCCGGAACGCCTCGTACGCGTTCCCCATCGACCGCGTACGCTAGCACATGCTATTCGTCCAACCGGAGGTCGCATGCCGAAGTTGAACATCGAGCACCCGCACTCGCTCCCGCTCGACGAGGTGAAGCGCCGGCTCGAAGAGCTCGCGAACCGGCTCTCGCAGAAGTACAGCGTCGACGCGAAGTGGACCTCCGCGACGGAAGCCACCGTCAAGCGGACGGGCGTCTCGGGCAAGATCACCTGCGCCGCCGACAAGGTGACGGTCTTCCTCGACCTCTCGTTCATGCTCGCGCCCCTCAAGGACAAGGTCGAGAACCGCGTCCGCCAGGAGCTCTCGCAGATTCTTGTCTAGCGAAAAGACTCGCGGAGCGAAGACCCGCCCGCTGGCGGCGACGGTCGCGCTGCTGGTCGCCACGTTCCTCTCGTCGCTCGACGTCACCGTCGTCGGCGTGGCGATGCCGCGCATCACCGGGCAGCTCGGCGGGCTCGAGCTCTACCCGTGGGTCTTCTCGCTCTACCTCCTCACGTCGACGTCGACGGTCCCCATCTGGGGCAAGCTCGCCGACCTCTACGGCCGAAAGCGCACGCTCCAGGTCGGCCTCGCGATCTTCCTCGCCGGCTCGCTCGCCTGCGGCGCCGCCCCGTCGATGCGCCTCCTCGTCCTCGCGCGCGGCCTGCAGGGCCTCGGCGCCGGCTCGATCTTCCCCATCGTCCAGACCATCTTCGGCGACCTCTTCTCCGTCGAGCGCCGCGCCCGCATGCAGGCGCTCTTCTCGCTGGTGTGGGGCGCCTCGTCGATCCTCGGGCCGCTCGCCGGCGGCGCCATCGTCAGCGTCGCCTCCTGGCCCTGGGTCTTTTACGTCAACCTCCCCGTCGGGCTCGTCACGATGGCGCTCCTCCAGCACGCGCTCCACGAGGAGCTGGTGCGCCGCCCCGTCGAGCTCGACATCGGCGGCGCGCTCGCGCTGTCGTCGGCGATCACCCTGGCGCTGCTCGGCCTCGGCGCGCTCGGCCGCGCCCCCGCGCAGGGCGCCCTCCTCCTCGCGCTCGCCGCCGTTGCCGGTGTCGTCTTCGTCGTCGTCGAGCGCGCGCGCGAGGGCGCCGGCCGCGACGCGCTCATGCCCCCGTCGCTGTTCCGCGATCGCGTGGTCGCGCTCGCCGGCGGCTCGGGCCTGCTCATGGGCCAGATCCTCTTCGCCTTCATCGCCTACGCGCCGCTGTTCCTCCAGGGCGTGATCGGCCTCAGCCCGCTCGCCGGCGGCCTGGTCACCGCGCCGATGTCGTTCGCCTGGTCGCTGGCCACCTTCCTCGGCGGGCGCGTGATCCTGCGCTCCGGCTACCGCGCGATCGTGCGCGCCGGCTCGATCTCGCTCGCGCTCGGCGCCATCGCGCTCTGGCAGGGGCTCATCCGCCTCCCGTCGCCGACGGGCTGGGTGCTGTTCTCGATCTCGATGCTGCTCTACGGCGGCGGGATGGGCACCAGCCTCTCGGCCTACCTCATCTCGGTGCAGGATCGCGTCCCCTGGGAGCGCCGCGGCACCGCCACCGCCGTCATCGCGCTCTCGCGCCAGCTCGGCGGCATGCTGGGCGTGGCCGCCCTCGGCGCGCTCTCGACGTCGCTCCTCGGGCGCGGCCTCGCCACCGCCTTCCCCGACGGCGGCGCGCCCTCCCCGTCGGCGCTGCTCGATCCGCACACGCTCGGCACGCTGGCGCCGGAGACGCTGTCCCGCGCGCGCGACGCGCTCCACGACGCGCTCGCCGCCGTCTTCCTGACGACGACCGCGGTGGGCCTGCTGGTCGTCGTCGTGTCGCTGCTGTTCCCCGACGTGAAAGCGGCGCGGAAGCCCCACGGTGAGGCCGCCGCGCCGCTGGCAGAATAGTCGCTAGACGAGAATCAGCCGACCGACTTCGCGCCGCACTCGCCGCAGAACTTCGACCCCGGCGTCATCGGCTTGCCGCACTCCTGGCAGAACTGCTTCTTCTCGGCGAGCGGCGCGCCGCACTCGGCGCAGAACTTCCCCGGGTTGGTCTTCTGCCCGCACTTGCCACAGGTCACCTGACCCACGCCGCCCGTCGGTGCCGACGGCTGCTGCGGCGCCTGCTGCGGCTGCTGCGCCTGCTGCCCCGAGTTCTGGTTGAACATGTTGGCCATCGCCACGCCGAGCCCGAGCCCCGCGCCCGCCAGCATCGGGTTGTTCCCGCCGCCGTCGCCGCCGCCGCCCTTGGCCATGCCCTCGCCCGCGCCCATCATCGCCTTGCCGGCGGCGAGCTGCTGGAATCCCTGGAGGCCGCCCGCCATGCGGATCTGCGCCGCGTCCTTGTAGAGCGCCTTCAGCTGGACCTCGTCCTCCTCCTTCATGGAGACGACGAAGTCGCCGAGCCGCATGACCTTCATGCCGTAGTCGACGACGTGCTTCTGGACCTTCTGCAGCACCGCCTCCTCGATCTCCTCGGTGAGCGCGCCCGAGGTGACCTGCAGGAGGTTGGTGTTCTCCCGCATGATGAGCGACGCGATGTAGTCGCGGATGGTCTTCTTCAGCTGGCTCTGGAACCAGCCCTCGAACTCGTCGTCCGTCGCCCAGCTGCGCTGCCCGAAGAGGCCGATGGCCTTCTGTGGATCCTCGACCTTGAGCGAGTAGTCGCCGCGGATGCGGATGCCGACGGCGAGGCCCGACTTCGGATCCTCGACGTCGCCGATCGGCCCGCCGTACTTCTTGCCGGCGATCTCGCGGATGGTGATGAACCACACCTCCGCCTTGAAGACGTTCCCGCCGGTAAATTTGTCAATCAACATTCCCAGGAACGGGATGTTCGACGTGTCGAGCGTGTGCCGCCCGGCGCCGACCTGCCCCTGGAAGACGCCGTCCTTGTAGAACAGCGCGACCTCGTCCTGGGCGACGGTGAGCTGGGCCTTCATGGGGATCGTCTGATCCGGCCACTTGTAGACGATCAGGTCCTTCGCCTCGTCGGGGCGGGCGATGAACATCTCCTGCGCGCCCTTCTTCACGAAATCGAAAATGCCCATCGTCGCGTCTCCTCTTTTAGCCCTCGGTGGGTCGTGGACAGGTCCGAGTCACTGGATGATACTACGCCGCCACGGGGATTTCATGGCGGCATCGGCGCAAAGTAGGCGCTTCGTCTGCGAGGCGTGCGGCGGCGAACAATCGTTCGACGCGGCGATCGGTCGCCTGAAGTGCAAGTACTGCGGCGCCGAGCGCGACGTCCCCGCCGACAGCAACGGCACCGTCGTCGAGCGCGACCTCTGGCAGGGGCTCGCCGCCGCCCCGCGCGGCCTCGACATCGCCGAGACCAAGACCTCGGTGTGCCAGGAGTGCGGCGCGCACGTCGCCTTCCCCGACGGCGTCACGGCGACGACCTGCACCTTCTGCGGCAGCTCGCGCGTCCTCGAGGAGTCCGAGAACCGCCGCGCCCTCCGCCCCGAGTCGCTGCTGCCATTCGCGATAGACAAGAAACGCGCGCAGGCCGCGTTCACCGCCTGGCTGGGCGGCCTGTGGTTCCGCCCATCGAACCTGAAGGCGATGGCGACGGTGAGCGAGCTCGCCGGCGTCTACATCCCCTTCTGGACCTACGACGCGCACGTCGACAGCTCGTGGACCGCCGAGGCCGGCTTCTACTACTACGTCGACGAGGAGTACACGACGCAGGAGGGCGGCAAGACGGTCACCAAGACGCGGCAGGTGCGCCACACGCGCTGGGAGCGCGCCTGGGGCTCGCGCAGCGACGACTACGACGATCTCTTGGTGTGCGCCTCTCAGGGGTTGCCTCGCGAGCTCGCCGATCGGTTCAAGACCTTCAACATGGCGGCGCTCGTCCCCTATTCCGCGGGCTTCCTCGCTGGCTGGCGCGCCGAGGAGTACGGCGTCGACCTGCAGGCCGGCTTCGACGTCGCCAAGCAGCGCATCGTCGCCGGTCAAGAACAGCGCTGCGCGCGCGACGTCCCCGGCGACACGCACCGCGGGCTGCGCGTCGAGAACACGCTCTCGGATCTGACGTACAAGCACGTGCTCCTGCCGCTGTGGATCGCGGCCTACCGCTACGACGGCAAGGTCTACCGCTTCCTCGTCAATGGCTCGACGGGCGAGGTGGTCGGCAAGGCGCCGTGGAGCTGGGTGAAGATCACGCTGACGGTGCTCGCGATCGTCGCGGTGGTGATCGCGTTGTGGCTGCTCTTTGGAAGGACGAGATGACGACGAAGACGGACGTGGTGGGGAAGCCGACGGTGCGGGTGGTGGCGGCGGTCGTCGAGCGCGAGGGTCACTATCTGATCACGCAGCGACGGGAGACGGCGGTGCTGCCGCTCCTGTGGGAGTTCCCGGGCGGCAAGGTCGAGCCCGGCGAGCACGACGAGGACGCGCTCCGGCGCGAGCTGCGCGAGCGGCTCGACGCCGAGGCGACCATCGGCAAGAAGCTCGGCGAGAAGATCCACGAGTACGACGGGTACCGCGTGGCGCTGGCGCTCTATGCGGCGACGCTCGTCGAGAATCCGGCGCGGCCGCTGGTCGCGCGGCGGGTGAAGGACTTTCGCTGGGTGGCGTCGCAGGACTTCGATCAGTACCCGTTTCCCGACGCTGACCAGGTCACGATGGACCAGCTCCTGGGCTTCACGCGCGCGTAGCGCTGTTGCACAGATGGCGGCTTTCGTGCCACTCATGCTGCCATCATGTCGAAGAAGCACGCCGATCCGTCGTCGCTGGGGGAGCTGGCGGCGGGGCACGTCAAAGGCTCCATCGAGGGGCTGAAGCGCCTCGTCTCGCCGCACCCGGCCGTCCGCCACATCATCGACGTCGTCGAGCGCCTGAAGGCGCGCTCCTACGCGACCAACGCCGTCCTCGGCGGCGAGCCGGGCACCGGCAAGGAGGGGCTCGCCCACACGTTGCACGAGCTCATGCACCCCGAGGGGGACGCGCCGATCGTCAGCGTCTCGACGGCGGGGCGCGACGAGGCGGAGGTGGCCGCCGAGCTCTTCGGGCAGGCGCCGACGCACAAGGGCGATCGGCCCACCGACGGCGCGGTCGTCGAGGCCGACGGGGGGACGCTGGTCCTCGACGAGGTCATCGGCCTCTCGGCGTCGCTGCAGCGGCGCCTCCTCGATCTGGTGCGGCGGGGCGTCTACCGTCGCGTCGGTGAGGAGCGCGAGCGCCGCGCGTCGCTCAACGTCTTCGTGATCACCGACGGGAACCTGCGCGCCGAGGTGGCGGCCGGGCGCTTCCGGCACGACCTCTACCACAAGCTCGCGCGCCTCGACCTCGTGCTGCCGCCGTTGCGCGAGCGCCCCGAGGACATCCAGTCGGCGGCGCAGTGGATGATGAAGAAGGTGCTCGTCGAGCGCGGCCGCCCCGCCCACGCGACGCTGGGCGACGACGCGCTCGACGCGCTGCGCACCCACCGCTGGCCGGGGAACTTCCGCGAGCTCGAGGTCGTCGTCGAGCGCGCCCTGCTGCTCTACTCCGACGGGCACAAGGTCACGGCGGCGGACGTCCAGAAGGCGCTGACCGACCCCCACGTCTAGGCCGCACGTCTAGCAAAAAATCCCCGCGCAGTTGACGTATGCTGGGGGCGGTGCTTACCGAACGCCTCTTGCCGATGCTGCGCCACCCGAGCTGGTCGGGGTGGCTCGAGGCCGCCAGCCGCGCGATCGTCGACGGCAGCGAGGAGCTCACCCCCGCGCTGCCGCGCGTCGGCTACGTCGAAGAAGAGGACGAGCGGCGCGTCCGCTTCCTCACGACGCAGGCCTTCGTCCAGGCGGGGCTCACGCGCGGCGACGTCGAGAAGCGCGCGCTCGAGAACCTGGCGCGGCGCAAGGCCAAGTGGCACGTCGTCGAGAAGCGCGGCGGCTTCCTCGGGATCTTCGGCGGCAGGCCGCTGCTCCTCGAGCACGTCGACGAGCTGGCCTCCGAGCGGCTGCTCGACGGGGCGTTCGTCGCCGAGGCCCAGCGGCTGCTCGACTCCAAGCGTCTCTTCGTCGCCACGCCGGTGCGCGGGCTGATCGTCGCCGCCCCCGCGGCCGAGGACGACGACGGCGCGACGCGCGCGTTCATCCTGCGCGTCGAGGCGACCTTCACCTCGGCGCCGAAGGAGGTCGAGCCCCTCTCGGCGGCGGTGATCCTCGTCGAGGACGGCGTCCCGAAGGCGGCGGTGAAGCGTCGCCGCGAGCCGCAGCCCAAGGCCGGCTTCCCCTTCCTCACGCTCGAGCAGGCGCTCGAGGACATGCCGCTGCCGTCGGCGGAGGAGCTGGGCACGAAGCGCCGCCCCGAGCGCCCCGCGCCGCGCGCGCGTCCGCTCTCGTCATCGGTGTCGCAGCCGAAGCGGCCCGCCGCGCCGCCCGATCCGAACGGCCCCGGGCTCCCCGTCCCGCCCGTCGAGGAGGACGGCCCCGCGCTGCGTCTCCTCGGCTACGTCCCGGCGGCGCGCCGTCTCGAGTACGGCTGCTGGCTGGTGCGCGGCCAGACGATCCCGGCCGCCGAGCTCGACGCGCTGGCGGCGATCGCCCGCACGCACCAGACCCCCGACGGGCGCCCCGTCGACCGCATCCGCGTCGAGCTGCTGACGCCGTCGCTCGCCGAGACCGTCGGCGCGCCGCTGCGCGCGCTCGGCTGCGAGACCGCCGTCGCCGCCGACGTCGATTAGCGTCTAGCGATTAAATCCGCACCAGGCTGGCGCCCCACTGAAACCCGGCGCCGAACGCCAGCAGCAGGACCAGGTCGCCGTCGGCGACCCGCCCCGCGCGCCGCGCCTCGTCGAGCGCCAGCGGGATCGACGCCCCCGTCGTGTTCCCGAATCGCTCGACGTTGGTGTAGACCTTCTCCGTCGGCAACCCGAGCGCCTGGCGCACGTTGTCGATGATCCGGAGGTTCGCCTGGTGCGGCACCACCAGATCGATGTCGTAGACGGTGAGCCCCTCGGCCACCAGCACCTCGCGCGCGACCTCGGTCATGCGCTCGACGGCGTGACGGAACACGATGCGCCCATTCATGCGCGGATAGTGGCGCCCCTCGAGGAGGCCCTCGACGGTGATGCGCGGCGACGACTTCGACGACGGCAGCTCGCAGCGCAGGTCGCCCGCGTGCGCCCCCTCGGCGTGCAGGATCGTCCGCAGCACGCCTCGGTCACCCTCCTCCGCCCCCAGCACCGCCGCGCCCGCGCCGTCGGCGAAGATCACCGTCATGTCGCGCCCGCGCGCCGACACGTCGAGCCCCGTCGACTGCACCTCCGACGCCACGACGAGCACGCGCTCGTGCAGTCCCGAGCGGATGAACCCGTCGGCGACGTGCAGCCCGTACAGGAAGCCGTTGCACTGCTGCCGCACGTCGAGCGTCGCCGGGTGGCGCATCCCGAGCGCGCGCTCGAGCAAGACGCCGTTGCCGGGGAAGTCGAAGTCCGGCGACAGCGTCGCGAACACCACCATCGTGACGTCGCCCGGCGCCACCCCCGCCGCCTCGAGCGCCCGCCGCGCCGCCTCGGTCCCCAGCGCGGCCGACCCCACGCCCGATCCCGCCTCGACCCATCGTCGCTCGCGGATCCCGGTTCGCTCGACGATCCAGGCATCCGTCGAGTCGACCAGCGGAGCGAGCTCGGCGTTCGTGACGACCCGCTCCGGCACGAAGCTGCCGGTCCCGAGGATTCGCGCGCGGCGCATCCCCCCTATTCTAACCGCGGATCAATGGCCGGACCACCCGTGAAGTGTTTGCTCGGCTCGATCCGCGGCGACTCCCGCACCGCTTCCTGATTTTCACAGGAGAACGGAGGAGGGAGTCAGAGCGGAATCAGAGTTTCTGTCAATCCGAAACTCCGTCCTCCGTCCTCCTGTCAATCAAGGAAGCGGGACGAACCTCCGCCGACGCTAGACGTCGAGGTTGCGGACGTTGAGCGCGTTCTGCTCGATGAACTCGCGGCGCGGCTCGACCTCTTCGCCCATCAGCGTCGAGAAGATGGTCTCCGCCTTGTTCACGTCGTCGGCGTGGACCTCGAGCAGCGTGCGCTTCGTCGGGTCCATCGTCGTCTCCCAGAGCTGCTCGGCGTTCATCTCGCCGAGGCCCTTGTAGCGGCTGATCTGGAGCCCCTTGCGCCCGATGCCGTCGAGCTCCTTGCCCAGCTGATCGAGCCGCGCGAGCTCCGACGGCTCGGCCCCCTCGGCCTCTTCGCCCGACCGCACCAGCGCGTACGGCGCCGGGTACTTCGCCAGCTCGACGGCGAGCCGCCCCAGCTCCTCTACCTCCGGCGTGTCGAGGAAGGCGAAGTTGAGCACCGTGTGCTTGCGCGCGCCGCCGTAGCGCGCCGGGCAGACGATGGTCCACCCGCCGTGCTCGACGTCCGTGGCGAGCTCCGCGCCCTCGAGCGACAGCCCCGGCTCGGTCTTGCGCAGATGCGCCTCGACGCGGGTCAGCGCCTCGCGCGTCGCCTTCTCGTCGCGCAGTGTCTCCTTCGACAGCTTCGCCGCCGCCACGAAGGCGTCGACGATGCGCGAATCCGCCTTCTTCTCGACGGCGGCCAGCACTTGCTGATAGCGCAGCGCCAGCTTGCCGAGCGCCACCAGCGCCGCGCCCGTCACCGGCCCGCTCCCGGTGTTCAGCACCAGCTCCTCGGTCGCGCTCTCGAGGAGAAAGTCCTCGAGCGCCGCCTCGTTCTTGAGGTACCCCTCGCGCTTGCCCTTCTTCCACTTGAAGAGCGGCGGCTGCGCGATGAACAGGTGATGCAGCGTGTTCCCGTCGAGCTCGCGCTTGATGAGCTCGGGGTACTGCCGGTAAAAGAACGTCAGCAGCAGCGTCCGGATGTGGCTCCCGTCGACGTCTGCGTCGGTCATGATGATGATCTTGTGGTAGCGCAGCTTGGCGAGGTCCTTGTCCTCGCCGACGCCGCAGCCCAGCGCCGTGATCAGCGTCGCGATCAATTCGCTAGACAACATCTTGTCCAGCCGCGCCTTCTCGACGTTCAGGATCTTGCCGCGCAGCGGGAGGATCGCCTGGTACTGCGAGTCGCGCCCCTGCTTCGCCGAGCCACCTGCCGAGTCACCCTCGACGATGAACAGCTCGGCCTTCGCCGGGTCGCGCTCGCGACAATCGGCCAGCTTGCCCGGCAGCGCCAGCGAGTCGAGCGCGCCCTTGCGCTGGACCATGTCGCGCGCCTTGCGCGCCGCCTCGCGCGCCCGCGCCGCGAGCACGCACTTGGCGATGATCGACTTCGCCTCTTTGGGGTGCTCCTCGAGCCACGTGGCCAGCCCCTCGTTGACCACCTGGGCGACGATGCCCGTGACCTCCGACGAGACCAGCTTGTCTTTGGGCTGGTTGGAGTACTTCGGGTCGGGGTGCTTCACCGACACGATCGCCGTCAGGCCCTCACTCAGATCGCTGCCCGAGAGCCCCTGCTTCACTTCCTTCAGCAGCCCCGCCTGCGTCGCGTAGGCGTTCACCGTGCGCGTCAGCGCCTGACGGAACCCGGTGAGGTGCGTCCCGCCGTCCTTGTTCCGGATGTTATTCGTAAAGCAGTAAATGTTCTCGTTGTACGAGTCGTTCCACTGCACCGCGATCTCGACCTCGATCCCCTCCTTCGTGTCGAGGAAGTAGACCGGCCGATCGTGGATGACCGTCTTCGAGGCGTTGAGGTCGGTGACGAACGACGCGACGCCGCCCTCGAACTTGTAGTCGTTCTTCGCCTCGCGCCCGCTGCGCTCGTCGACGACGGAGAACGAGAGCCCGCGGTTGAGGTACGCGAGCTCGCGCATGCGCTGCGAGAGCGTGTCGTAGCTGAAGTCGATGTTCTTGAAGATCGTCGGGTCGGCCTTGAAGGTGACCTTGGTCCCCGACGAGCGATCGGTCACGCCGATCTGCTTGAACTCCGTCGAGGGATCGCCCTTCCGGAACTCCTGGTAGTAGACCTTGCCGTTCTTCCGGATCTCGAGCTTCACCACCTCGGACAGCGCGTTCACGACGGAGACGCCGACGCCGTGGAGGCCGCCCGACACCTTGTAGCTGCCGTGGTCGAACTTCCCGCCCGCGTGCAGCACGGTCATGATGACCTCGGGCGCCGGACGCTTCTCCGTCGGGTGCATGTCGACGGGCATGCCGCGGCCGTTGTCCTCGACCGTCACCGAGTTGTCGTAGTGGATGACGACGTCGATGTGATTGCAGTAGCCGGCGAGCGCCTCGTCGACGGAGTTGTCGACGACCTCGTACACCATGTGGTGCAGGCCGGTGCCGTCGTCGGTGTCACCGATGTACATGCCGGGCCGCTTGCGCACGGCCTCCAGGCCCTTCAGGACCTGGATCTTTTCGGCGTTGTACTCGTCCTTCTTGTCGCCTGGTTTATCGGCAGGAGCCGCCGTCGGTTCGCTCATCGGAGGGGTGAAGAGTTCTAGCACCCGGCGGGTGCTCGCTCAAGCAATTTCAGCCTGTAATTTGGCCGCTAACTACTGAGAAATCCTTGCGTTCTCCGGCCTCGACCGGGAGCTGGACGTAGCCGTGGGAAGTGGTGGTCACGAAGGCCTGACAGCGCACGCTAGACAGAAATTCGAACAGCTGCGCATTGCGGCGCGCGTCGAGCTCCGAGCTCACGTCATCGAGCAGCAGGACCGGCGCGTCCCCGAGGGTCTCGGTGAGGTGCTGGATCTCGGCGATCTTCAGGCCGAGGGCGATCGCGCGCACCTGCCCCTGCGACGCGTACGCCGCCGCCTCGCGTCCGTCGAACGCGATGGCCAGCTCGTCGGTGTGCGGCCCGCTCGAGGTCGCCTTGCGCGCGAGGTCGCGCCGCCGATCGCGCGTGAGCGCCTCGCGCACCGCCGCCTCGATCGCCGTCTCGTCGGCCTCCGCGCCCGCCAGCTGCAGCGCCGCGCTCTGGTAGGCGATGGCCACCTCGTGCCCACCGGAGACGCGCGTGAACGCGGCCTGGACGCGCGGCGCGAGCCCCGCCACCAGCGCCCGCCGCCGCACCACCACCGGCACCGCCGCGCGCGCCAGCTGCGCGTCGTAGACCTCGAGCATCTCCGGCAGGTGTACCGCCTGCGCGGCGGCCCGCTCGTCGCGGAGGAGGGCGTTGCGCGACTTCAGCACCTTCTCGTAGGTCTGCGCCTCCTCGAGATATTGCGGCGCCGCGTTCCAGATTCCGCGGTCGAGGAAGCGCCGCCGCGCCGACGGCGACCCGCGCACCAGCCCGAGGTCCTCCGGCGCGAACAGCACCACGTTGAAGCCGCCGAAGTACTGCGCGGCGCGCGCGGCCTTGCCGTCGACGCGCGCCAGCTTCTGCCCGGGGCCGAGCTCGACCTCGAGCAGCCGCTGCGTCCCCAGGCGATTCACGCGCGCACGCACGCGCGCCCGGCGCCCCTCCTCGAGCGCGACGAAGCGCACCAGCTCCTCGGTCTTCGACGCGCGGAAGGAGCGCAACGTCCCGAGCAGGTAGACCGCCTCGAGGAGGTTGGTCTTGCCCTGCCCGTTCTCGCCGGCGAGGACGTTGAAGCGCGGGTGCGGTTCGAGGAGGATGCGCTCGAGGTTGCGGAAGTCGACCGCTTCGAGCGCGAGGACGTTCACGGGACGAGAGGCGGAATCAAATCCGCATCGGCATGATCACGCCGACATAGCTGCCGTTTGCCGCATCGGCGACGGGGCGGAGCAGCCCCGGGTCGAGCTCGCCGTTGAGCTCGAGCTTGACCTCGTCGCCCTCCATCTCCGACAGGAGCTCGATGAGGTACTTGGCGTTGAAGCCGATCGAGAGCGGCGCCCCGTCGTAGCTGACCTCGATCTCCTCGTGCGCCTCGCCGAGGTCGGGGTTGTCGCTGGCGACCTTGAGCGTGCCTTTTCTGATAGACAACTTGATGCCCCAGGTCTTGTCCGAGGACATCAGCGAGATGCGGCGCAGCGACTCGAGCACGAGCAGCCGCGGGCAGATGGCGATCTTCTCGTTCTCCTTCGGGATCACCTGCTCGTACGGCGGGAACTGCGCCTCGATGAGCTTCACCGAGAGCGCGACGTCCTTCACGCGGAGGAAGAGGTGCCCGTTGGCGACGCCGAGCTCGGCCTGGCCGTCGGCGGCCTCGAGCGCGCGGCGAATCTCGACGAGGCCCTTGCGCGGGATGATGATCCCCGACGCCAGCACCGGCCCACCCTCGAGCGGGCGATCGATCTTCGACAGGCGGTGCCCGTCGGTGGAGACCATGCGCGCGGTCTTCCCGTTCGACTCGAAGAGCACGCCGTTCAGGTGGTAGCGCGTCTCGTCCGTCGAGACCGAGAAGAAGGTCTTGGCGATCATGTCGCGCAGCGTGGGCGCGTCGACCTTCGTGAGCTTGACCTCACGATGGTTGGGCAGCTTCGGGAAGTCGCGATCGGACATCCCGACGACCTTGTATTCGACCTTCCCCGCGCGAATCTCGCAATACTGGTTGTCGCCGCGCTTCAGGAACAGCGCTTCGCCCGGCAGCGCGCGCACGATGTCGTGGAGGTGCTTGGCGCCGACCGTGATGCCGCCCTCGCCGACGACCTTGCACGGGAGCTCGCTCGAGACCGTGATGCCGAGATCGGTCGCGGCGACGAGCAGGCGATCCTTCCCGTCGGTGCGGAGGAGCACGTTGGCAAGAATCGGCATCGTGCTCTTTCGGTCTGCGATTCCCTGCGCGAGGTAGAGACCTTCGAGCAGTGCCGCCTTGTCGATCTTGAGCTCCATGATTCGCTCCCCACGCCTCTGTTTCTGATCTTCAAATAAATACTGATCTCAGTAGTAGTAATAAGCGGTGTGAATTGGTGAGTAAGTCAGATAATTGCGGAGGATCGCGAGCGAAAGTCCTGTGCGCATCCCGTGGGCTGATGTAGGCGCTATCCCCGGCTCCGCCCCCGGTCCAGCTTGCTCACATTCTGCTCACACGCGCTGTCCCCCGTTTATCCACACCGCTTCCGAACGCACGGAAGCTAGCACGATCACACCGAGAGGTGTCGCTCCAGCTCTTCGACGATGTGCCGCGTCTTCGGGTCGCTCCCCACGAGCTGCTCGATCTTGCGGCAGGCGCTCAGCACCGTCGTGTGGTCCTTGCCACCAAACTTCTGCCCCAGCTCCGGGTAGGACGACTTGCAGAGCTTCCGGGCGAGGTACATCGCGATCTGGCGCGGCCGCGCGATGGCCTGGTGACGCTTGGGCGACTTGAGGTCCGCCAGCTTCACGTTGAAGTACGTGGCGACCTCCTTCTGGACCGCCTCGACCGTTAGGCTGTGCGCCGCCTGCGTCAGGAAGTTCTTCAGCGTGTCCTTCGCGAAGTCGGTGGTGATCGCCTGCTCTTGGAGGCTGGCGAAGGCCGCGACGCGCAGGAGGAGCCCCTCGAGCTCGCGCACGTTCGACTTGATGTTGGTCGCGAGATAGGTCGCCACCTCGTCGGTGAGCGGGATCTCGTCGAGCTCCGCCTTCTTCTTGAGGATGGCGATGCGCGTCTCGAGCTCGGGCGGCTGGATGTCCGCGATGAGCCCGTTCTGGAAGCGCGACCGCAGCCGATCCTCGAGGTCGGGGATCTCGTGCGGGTACTTGTCCGCCGTCAGCACGATCTGTTTGTGCGACTCGAACAGCTGATTGAACGTGTGGAAGAACTCCTCCTGCGTCCGGTCCTTCCCGGCGAGGAACTGGATGTCGTCCATGAGGAGCGCGTCGCAGCGCTCGCGGTACTTCTGCCGGAACTCGTCGATCTTGCCGTTCCGGATGCAGGTGATGAACTCGTTGATGAAGGCTTCCGTCTTGATATAGACGATGCGCCAGTTCGGGTGCTTCTCGCGCAGACGGTGCCCGATGGCGTGCACGAGGTGCGTCTTGCCGAGACCGACACCGCCGTAAATGAAGAGCGGGTTGTACTTGGCGGCAGGGACCTCGGCGACGGCGCGCGAGGCGGCGTGGGCCAGCTGGTTCGACGGGCCGACGACGAACGCGTCGAAGGTATACTTGGCGAGGAGGTCCGGCGACGGCGTGCCGTCCGACTTCTCACGCGCGACCGGCTGCGGGGCCGCGCTCTCGACGGCAGCGGTGGCGGGCGTCGCCGGCGACGGCGGCAGCTCGGTCTCGCGGACCTCGAACTGAATCTCGTACTGCTGGTTGGTCTGCGCGCGGAGCGCGTCGAGGACAATCTCCTGATAGTTGTCCTGGAACCAATCCTTGATCCAACGGCTCGGCGCCGAGAGCGTAATGCGCTGCCCGTCGATGGACTTGCAGCTGATCGGACGCAGCCACATCTCGAAGTTGTGTGGCTTGATGCGCCCTTCGAGTGTGCTGAGAGCGCTCTCCCAGAGGCCTTGCGGCATGCTCACTCCCGAGTTCGATTCCACGGTCAAAAAAGGCAAAATTGTCCCCAGGTATATCCACAGTGTGGATAAACCGCTGACTGTCCCAAAATCTCAGTGATTTATGAGCCCGTGTCGCGTACTCGCGGAGTGCGGACGGACTCGTCGAAGCACCCGGATCGTGTGAGCCACACCTTTGCGTTTCCCCCCGTCGACATCGCCAAGGCCAAGGCTGTCACACGCTGCGTACCGACCCACCCCGAGAAGTTCTCCACCCCGCCCTCCAGAGGTGCCGACCGCAAGCGAATCGATCGTTTAACAGTCACGTTTTCGAGTGGCAAGCACAAAAACGGCGCGCTGTGTAAACCGTTCAGATCGCAGCACGATCCCTGTGTGCTCAGCCTCGCGAAAAGGCGCCTCCGGCGAGAGTTGTTCACAGGGTAGTTGCGCTCCCGACGGAGGAGGCGGACACGCATCGTGCTCACGCCTGTCGCTTGACAGCGGACGGCCCGGTTGCTAAGACTCGCGCCTCAGTTTTCGGGAATCGGGAGAATTGCCGTGAAGCGCACCTATCAGCCGCACAATAAGCGTCGGAAGCGGAGCCACGGGTTCCGGAAGCGGATGCAGACCCGTGGGGGTCGCCTCACGCTGCAGCGTCGTCGTCGCAAGGGCCGCAAGCGGCTCACCGTCACGATCGCGAAGAAGTAGCACGCCTGCAGCACAGCCTGCCCAAAGGCTCTCGCCTGCGGCGGCGCGCGGAGTTCCAGGCGACGCAGGCGCAGGGGCACAAGCTTCACACCGAGCGGTTCCTCGTCTTCGTCTCCATTCGGCCTCCGCCGACCATACCGGGCGACGTACGGCTCGGCATCACGGTGTCCAAGAAAGTCGGGCCAGCCGTCACGCGCAATCGCGTGAAACGCCTCGTCCGGGAAGCCTTTCGGGTGCGTAGGGCGTTGTTTGGAGAAGGGCTCGACCTCGTGTTCATCGCCAAGAAGAGCGCGGCCGACGCCACGTACGACCAGGTGGCGGACGACGTCGAGCGCATCGCCCGGCTGATCCGCCACAAGGTCCAAGGCCAAAGGAGGAGCTCTTGATCCGTCGAGCGTTGACGGCCGTGCTGGTCCTCCTCCTGCGCGCCTACCAGATCGTCCTCTCTCCGATGTTCACCTTCCTCGGCGCGCGCTGCCGCTTCCACCCGACCTGCTCGGCCTACGCGATCGAGGCCATCCGCGTCCACGGCCCCGTCGGCGGGATCTGGCGCGCGGCGCGGCGACTGTCGAAGTGCCATCCGTTCCACCCCGGCGGCGTCGACCTCGTCGAGCCTCGCCCTCAGCAGACAACGCAACACGCGGAGCATTGACCGATGGATAGGCGCGTCATCGCGACGGTCGTCGTCAGCATCGCCATCCTCGTCGGGTGGTATCTCGTCTTCCCACCCGCGAAGCCGACGCCGCAGCCGGCGGCACCGACGGCACCGACGGCTGCGACGACGCCCGCGCCGGCGGCGACGCCGGCGACTCCATCGGCGACTCCGACGGAGGGCGCGGCTCAGCCGGGCGCCGCGGCTCCGGCCGCACCGACGGCAGCGGCGCAGCCGGACGCACCGAAGCCCGCCGAGGAGACGACGACGCTGACGGTGTCGGGTCGCGTCACCATCACCTTCACCTCCTGGGGAGCGACGCCAAAGGAGGTGCGCCTCCTCGATCCGCAGTACCAGGAGTACGTGCTCCGCAACGGCAAGAAGGAGCTCGCGCCGATCAACCTGGTGCGCACGTCGCCGTCGTCGTTGCCGCTCGCGATCAGCTTCCCGCAGTCGGACTTCGCCATCCCGCCCGACGCGGCCTGGACCAAGGTGTCGTCGACCGACAAGGACGTGGTCTACGCGTGGGAGGGCGGCGGGGTCCGCGTCGAGAAGCACTACACGATCGTCCCCGACACCTACCTCCTCAACGAGAAGCTCGTCGTGTCGAACACCGGCGACAAGGCGAAGAAGTTCTTCGCGCAGGTCTCGATGTTCGGGCATCAGGATCCGAAGGCCGAGATGGGTGGGTTCCTCGGGCCGCGCACGACGCAGACCGAGGGCGCCTGCTACGCCAACGAGAAGCTCAAGCACGAGCCCTTCGCCGCGCTCGTGAAGTCGCCCGTCGCCGACACGGGCGCGGTGCGCTGGATTGGGATTGACGAAAAATACTTCCTCTCGGCGGTGGCGCTGGCGCCGCCGGCCGCGGGCGCGTCGCGGAACTGCAACGTCTCGGCGGCCGCCGACGGGACGATCACCGCGTCGGTGGTCGACTCGGCGCGCGAGGTGAAGCCGGGCGAGAAGGCGGAGCTCGAGCTGGCCAGCTTCTTCGGGCCCAAGCTCCTCACGGCGCTCGATGACGCGAAGGTGGGCGGCGTCGACGCCAAGCTCGGCGCGGCGATCAATTATGGCTGGACGGAAATCATCGCCCGCCCGATGCTCGCCGTCCTGAAGGCCATCCACAAGGTCGTCGCCAACTACGGCGTGGCGATCATTCTCCTGACGATCCTCATCAAGCTCCTCACGTTCTGGCCAACGCAGAAGTCGATGAAGTCGATGCGCGAGATGGCCAAGCTGAAGCCGGAGATCGACAAGCTCAAGGCGCGCTACGGCGACGACAAGCAGAAGTTCAACATGGCCTACATGCAGCTCCTCAAGGAGAAGGGCGTGAACCCGCTCGGGGGCTGCTTGCCGATGTTGATCCAGATGCCGATCTACATCGCGCTCTACTCGATGCTGGGGAACTCCGTCGAGCTCTACCGCTCGTCGTTCGTTCTCTGGATCCAGGACCTCACGGCCGCCGACCCGTACTTCGTGATGCCCGTCGCGACCGGCATCCTGATGTTCGTCCAGCAGCGCATGTCTCCGACACCGCCCGACGGTCAGCAGAAGATGCTGATGTACATGATGCCCGTCATGTTCACGGCGTTCACCGTGTTCTTGCCGTCGGGGCTGACGGTCTATATCCTCACGAACACCATCCTCACGATGGTCCAGCAGCTGATCATCAACCGCTCGGACAGCCCGTCGACGAAGACCGCAGCGACGGGACGGAAGCCGGCGAAGGCCTAGTAGGCACCCACATGGAACGCGCGCAGGAAGTCCTCAAGAAGCTCCTCGAGCTCATGGGTCTCGACGCCGATGTGGAGGCGAGCGAGAACGACGAGCGGATCCTCCTCGTCGTCAAGGGCGCCGATACCGGCCTCGTGATCGGGAAGAAGGGCCAGACGCTGGATGCGCTCCAGCACCTGGTGAACAAGATCGTCGCGCAGACGCGGCCCGAGGGCGACGACGGCAAGGCGATTCACCTCGACAGCGAGGGGTATCGGGATCGCCGGAACGAATCGCTCGTCGAGCTCGCGCACCGGCTCGCGGAGAAGGCGCGCCGGACCGGGCGCCCCGTCGCTGCGGATCCGATGAGCGCGGCTGACCGGCGGGTCATTCACGTGACCCTCGCCGAGGCGGAGGGGGTGACGACGCGCTCCGAAGGCGAGGGTATCCATCGCCACCTCGTCGTCGTCCCGACGAGCGGCGCCTCCTCGGCGCGCTCGTAGCGCACGCGCGACGACGGAAGAGGGCGCGGCGCGATGACCCCGCGGGACACGATCGCGGCGATCGCGACGCCCGCGGGGGGCGGGATCGGGATCATCCGGATCTCCGGACCGCTCGCCGAAGATGTCGTGCGACGCCTGGTCGCGCCGTTCCCGGCGAAGGCGCCGTCGCACAGGCTGCACCTCGGCAAGGTGAAGGATCCCTCGACGGGCGAGGTCCTCGACGAGGTGCTGGCGGTCGTCATGCGGCGGCCGCGATCGTTCACCGGCGAGGACGTCGCCGAGCTGCACGCGCACGGCGGGCCGCGGGTCCTCGAGCGGATCCTCGACGCCGTGCTGCGGGTGGGCGCGCGGCAGGCGGCGCCGGGGGAGTTCACGCGCCGCGCGTTCGAAGCGGGGCGAATCGACCTGTCGCGCGCCGAGGCGATCGCGGAGGTCATCGCGGCCCGGAGCGATCGGGCGCTGCGCGCTGCGCGACAGCTCCTCGACGGCAAGCTCGCCGATGCGGTGGCGGCGGCGCGGCAGGCGCTGGTCCTCGCGCTCGCCGAGCTCGAAGGCGCGCTCGACTTCCCGGACGACGTCGGTAGTGATGCGCCGACGGAGGCGCGGTCGGCGGAGACGCTCGCGGCGGTGCGCGCGCAGATCGAGGCGCTGGCGGCGAGCCACCGACGGTTCGCGCACGAGCGCGCCGAGGTGATCCTCGTCGGTCGGGTGAACGCGGGGAAGTCGAGCCTGTTCAACGCCCTCGCGGGTGAGGAGCGGGCGCTGGTCGACGAGACGCCCGGGACGACGCGCGACCTGCTCGAAGCGGAGCTCGTCGTGCGCGGGGTGGCCGTGCGGCTCGTCGACACCGCAGGAGAGCGGGGCGCCGTCGACGAAGCGGCGGCGGAGCGGCTCGAGGCGCGGGGGGTCGCGCTCGGGCGACGCCGGCGGGAGCGCGCCGATGTCGCGGTGCTCGTCGTCGACGGCGGGGTGGGGTGGAGTGACGACGACGCTGCGCTGTTCGCGGCGCTCGCCGGGCGGGCGCGAGTGATCGTCTGGAACAAGAGTGATCGTGCACCGGCGGCGCCGGCCGTGCCCGCGTGGGCCGAGGGCGCGCCGGTGGTCTCGACGAGCGTCGCGCCGGGCAGTCCGCCGACGGGGCTCGACGCGCTCGAGCGGGCGATCGTCGACGCCCTCGGTGAGGGCGACGAGGATTCGACCCGGCTCCAGATCGGGCTGCGCCAGCGGGGCGCGCTCCTCGACGCGGCGACGGCGCTCGCGCGCGCAGAGGAGACTCTACGGGGCGGCGGTCCGGCGGATGTCGCGGCCGTCGAGGCGCGGGGCGCGCTCGAGCACCTCGGCCTCGTGACCGGCGAGACCGTCGACAACGAGGTCCTCGACGCGATCTTCGCGCGCTTCTGTATCGGCAAGTAAACGGACTACGAGAAAATCGCAGACAATGCCAAGTGCTTGCGGGCGGCCGCCGCGAGCGCGGCGCGGTTCGCGATCGTCGAGTCGTCGAGGGCGGGGAGCGTGCCGAGCCACGAGACGCCGCTCGCACGCATGATCGCGGCGGCGTTCGTCGGCTCGTCGGGGTTGGCGGGACGTTGCCGTCGACTGAAGACAAAGCCAATGATCGGAATGTGGCGGGCGCGCGCCGCCTCGATGGTGAGGAGTGTGTGATTGACCGTGCCCAGGGTCGGTCGCGCGACGATGAGGAGCGGTAGCCGAAGGTGAACGACCAGGTCGGCGGTCGAGAGCCGGTCCGTCAGCGGAACGAGGAGGCCGCCGGCTCCTTCGACGACGAGGAGCTCGCTCGCGGCTCGAACCCGCGCGAACGCAGCATCGATGGTGGAGAGCGAGACCGTTCGTCTCTCGTGAGATGCCGCCGCCGCCGGCGAGGCAGGGATCTCGAACCGGAAGGGGCTCACGTCGTCGATCGGCCAGTCACGACCGCTGGCCGCAATGAGTCGTTGAGCGTCATCGCCGCCGCCCGTCTCGCATGGCTTCATCACGCCGACGCGGACGCGGCTGGAGAATGCGGACACGATCGCGGAGGACACGACGGTCTTTCCGACGCCGGTATCGGTTCCGGTGACGAAGAGCGCGCGCGACGTCATCGACAGACCGCTTCGATGCTGGCGCGGGTCGCAGAGACGAGCTGGTCGACCTCCGCCGCTGTGATCGAGAGCGGAGGCATGAGGACGACGACCGGCCCCAGCGGGCGGAGGATCACGCCGCGGCGGCGGACATCGGCGCAGACGCGCGCCCCAATCGCGTCTTCGTATGCATAGGGAGTCGCCGTCGCGCGATCGCGAACGAGCTCGATTCCGACCATCAGGCCGCGCTGACGAATCTCGCCGACGTGAGGGAGTGGAGCGACGTCGGAAGCAAGCCGCGTCGCGAGCTGCTGAGCGCGCTCATTCACGCGCTCGAGGACGCGCTCGGTCTTGAAGAGATCGAGCGAGGCGCAAGCGACCGCGCAGGCCAACGGATTTCCCGTGTACGTGTGTCCATGGAAGAAGGTCCGCTTTTCGGCGTACGGCGCCAGGAACGCGCGAAAGACCTCGTCGGTCGTGAGGGTCGCGGCCAGCGGAAGGTAGCCCCCCGTAATTCCCTTCGCGAGGCAAAGGAGATCGGGCGAGACCGACTCCTGCTCGCAAGCGAACAGAGTTCCAGTCCGGCCAAAGCCGGTCGCGACCTCATCGCAAATGAGGAAGACACCGTGCTGCGTGCAGAGGTCGCGCGCGCGTCGCAGGAAACCGGGCGGCTGAAGCAGCATCCCGGCAGCGCCCTGCACGAGCGGCTCGACCACGAACGCGACGAGCTCGGAGCCGTGCTTCGCAAAGACCTCGTCCAGCGCCGCGAGGGTTGGCGGGATGTGAAGCGCGTCGAAGAGCATGGGGCGGAAGATGGAATGGAAGAGGTCCATTCCACCGACACTCACCGAGCCAATCGTGTCGCCGTGGTAGGCCTCTCGAAGAGCGAGAAAGCGAGTCCGCTGAGCCTGACCGCGCTGCTGCTGGGCCTGGAACGCCATCTTCAGCGCGACCTCGACGGAGGTCGATCCCGAGTCGCTGTAGAAAACCTTGGTTAGGCCGCTCGGGGCGACGTCGATGAGTCGCTCGGCGAGCTCGATCGAAGGAACGTTCGCGAGACCCAGAAGAGTCGAGTGGGCCACGCGATCGAGCTGGGCCCGAAGCGCCGCATCGAGCACCGGGTGGCGGTGCCCGTGGACGTTGCACCAGAGAGACGACACGCCATCCAGGTAGCGACGACCCTCGGCGTCGATGAGGGTGTTCCCTTCGGCTCGCTCGATGACGAGCGGGTCCGTCCACTCCTGCATCTGGGTGAACGGATGCCACACGAAGCGGGTGTCTCGTTCGGCGAGCGTCGTCGTCGTCGACATGATCTCAGGTGAAGCGCGCGCGATGGCGCGCAAGGGTTTGAGCCGCCGAACGAAGCTGTTCCGGCGTATGCGTAGCCATCAAAGACAGGCGGAGACGAGCGGTCCCGGGAGGGACGGTCGGGGGGCGAATGCCCTGGGCGAACAATCCTTCCGCCAGGAGATCAGCGGAGAGGGCCATCACGGACGCAGGGTCGCCGCCCTTCACGCGAAGCGGAATGATGGGGGAGGGAGGTGGCAGCCTGAATCCGGCCGCTGAGAGTTCCACGTGGAACACATCCATCGCGCGGGCGAGCGCCGCACGTCGTGCATCTCCTTCCGATCCGCGGACGATGGCGAGCGCCCGTCGGGTCTGATCGACGAGGGGCATTGGAAGGGCTGTCGTGAAGACGAAGCTCCGCGCCCGGTTGAGCACCCACTCGATCGCCACCCGCGGTCCGGCGAAGAAGGCTCCGAAGGTTCCGAACGCCTTCCCAAACGTTCCCACGCGGAAGTCGACTGCGAGGTCGGCCGCGATCCCGCGTCCAGCCGGCCCAAGCGCGCCGTACGCGTGCGCTTCGTCCACCAGGATCGCCGCATCGTGGGCGTGCGCGATCGCGGTCAACGAAGCGACGTTCGCCAGGTCACCATCCATGCTGAAGAGCGATTCGGTGAGGACGAGACGGCGGCGAACCGGAGGACAGGAGCGGAGTTGGTGCGCGAGGTCGTCGGGGTCGTTGTGGCGGTAGACGAACACCCGCGCGCGAGAGAGCCGACACCCGTCGATCAGGCTGGCGTGGTTGAGCTCATCGGAGAAAACGGCGTCGTCGGGTCCGACAAGGGCGCTGACCGCACCCACATTCGCTTGATACCCCGAGTTGAAGAGGAGGGCGGCCTCCACGCCGAGCCAGTCCGCGAGGTCAGTCTCGAGTGACTGATGTGACGCCGCCGTGCCCGCGATCAGGCGCGAGGCGGCCGACCCGACGCCGTCCGCCGAGGGTTCGGGCACCCCGAGGAGTGGGTCGCTGGCCAATCCCAGATAGTTGTTGCTGGAGAGGTTGAGGACACGCCGCCCCTCGAGCTCGACCTCGGGCCCGCGACCCCCGGCAACGACGCGCAGGCGTCGGCGAAGACCAGCCGTATCGAGGGCGGTCAGATCCGCCGCGACGGAATCGAGGAAGGAGGAGCTCACGGACTGAGGGACCATATCGGGCCCAGGCCCGAAGTCAACGGCAGCTCATGTTCCACGTGGAACATCCGTTCGCCGCGCGAGCTGCAGCGCCCGCCGAACATCGCCAATCTCATACGAGACCCGCGGGAGGAGGGCCAGCTGTGGAGGTGCGTCGAGGGGAGGTGCGTCCGCTGTGAGCATGGCGATGACCAGCCCACTCGGACGAACCAGCGGCACCGCATGACGGAGCCACTCACTCGGTTCGAACGTCGCACGCGAGACGGCGACATCGAACTGGCGTCCCGCCTTCACCAGCACGTCGTCCCGTTGGGGCAACACCTCGACCGTCAGCCCAAGGGCGTGCCTGACCGCGAGCTGAAACGCCGTCTTCTTGTGAATCGACTCCACCGAGGTCACGCGAAGCTGCGGCAACAGCGTCGCGATCACCAGCCCCGGAAAACCAGGGCCCGATCCGACATCCACGAGCGTCGACGCGTCTCGCACGTGCGTAACGACGGCGATCGAATCGAGGAGGTGTCTCTCGATGATCCCGAGCTCATCCTCGACCGCGGTGAGGTTGATCTTGCGGTTCCACGTTTGGAGCAGAGAGATCAGTTTCGCGAGACGGCTCACGGTCGCGTCGTCCAGCACGACTCCCAACGCAACCGCACCGTCGACGAGGCGCTGTCGCCCGAGCTCAGTCAATCCAGCCATTCTTGATCACACGAACGAGCAGGGATAACATGATGCGTCAGGCGTCCTCACCGTGTCCGTCATCTTGCCTTCTCCGTCGGTGAGCCGATCCAAGTTCACGCAGCCGAAAATTTTAAATGTTAGCAATAATACTGACTTGGATCGAAGTGGCGCTTGACCCATTTTCCTCTCTCAAGTACGATGAGGACTCCGCATGGGCATCAATCCCGTTCCCTTCGGCAAGTACGAGCTGATCTCTCGCCTCGCCGCCGGCGGGATGGCGGAGATCTTCCTCGCCCGTACGAAGTCCATCCAGGGCTTCGAGAAGTACCTCGTCATCAAGAAGATCCTGAAGAACCGGACCTCTGATCCGGAATTCGTCAGGATGTTCCTCGACGAGGCGCGGGTGGCAGCCACGCTCGATCACCCGAACATCGTACAGATCTACGACGTCGGGCACATCGACAACGAGTACTACATCGCGATGGAGTACCTGCGCGGTCACAATCTCATCGAGATTGTCCGCGCGGGCGCGAAGCTCGGGTACTCGAAGCCGCCGCTCGAGCACGTGATGTCGATCCTCTCGGGCGTCTGCGCGGGTCTGCACTACGCGCACGACAAGCGCGACTTTCAGGGTCGCCCGATGGAGATCGTCCACCGCGACGTCACTCCCCAGAACATCGTGATCAGCTTCGACGGGGCCGTGAAGGTCGTCGACTTCGGCATCGCGAAGGCGGCGACGCGCGAGGTGGAGACGCTCGCGGGGACGCTGAAGGGCAAGATCGGATATATGTCGCCCGAGCAGTGCCGCGGCCTCGCGGTCGATCGCCGCTCGGACATCTTCGCCGTCGGGATCATTCTCTACGAGCTCACGACGGGAAAGCGCCTCTATCACGAGCGCTCCGACTTCGAGACCCTGAAGAAGATCATCGAAGGTCCGGTTCCGTCGCCGCGTGACATCCTTCCGTTCTATCCGGCGGCGCTGAACGCGATCGTCGTCCGCTGCCTCCAGAAGAATCCCGACGATCGGTACCAGACCGCGCGCGATCTCCACGCCGACCTCGACGCCTTCTCGCGCGACAATCAGCTCGTCACCGGTACGGTGCCGCTCGCGCAGTACATGGAGCGCATCTTCGCCGACGAGCTCGCCGCGCATAAGAACGCCGACGCCTCGGGCCTCGTGTTCGCGTCGCAGATGGCGACGTCGTCGTCGAGCCCGTCGTACCTCGGCGAGTCGTCGAAGCGCTCGAGCCAGATCGAGGTCCCGCTCGTCAAGGCGCGCCGCCAGCACATGATCAACCGCGCGCTGCAGGGCGCGGCGGCGATCCTGCTGCTCCTCGCTGGTGGCATCTTCGTCTGGTGGAAGATGCGGCCGCCGTCGACGCCACCCGTGATCGCGCAGCCGACCCCGCCGGTGACGCCGACCCCGACGCCTGTCGCTGCCGTCGCGGTGCCGACGCCGCCTGCGCCAGGGACTCCGCCTGCACTGGGGACTCCGCCTGCGCCGACGCCCGCGGTCGCGCCCGCCGCGCCGACGCAGCCCGTCGCTGCCGTTCCCGTCGCGCCGGCTCCTGCGACGACGGCGACGCTGGCGCCCGGCATCGGACCGCCGCGCGCGAAGCCGCCCGCGAAGCCGGGGGATGCGCACATCACCATCGCGTCCGATCCGAAGTGCGAGGTCCTCGTCGATGGGAGCCCGTACGGCCAGACGCCGCTCATCGATCTCGCGGTGCCGGCTGGCAAGCACACCATCATCCTGCTCAACTCGAGCCAGGGCATCCGCGAGTCGCAGAAGGTCTCGCTGACGACCGGTCAGCTTTGGACGAAGTCGTTCCACTTCGAAGGCGGCAAGGTTCAGGTCGAGAACGGTCTCTCGAAGAAGGCGCTTATGGCGAGCGATGGGCAGAAGCCGGAGGCCGTCGCCGCGACGGCGCCGTCGAAGGAGCCGGCGACGAAGCCCCGCCCGACCGAGGGGCCGGCCAGCTCGTCGAAGCCGGAGCCTGCGCCGACGCCCGTCGCTGTCGCGCCGAAGCCCGCGCCGACGCCAGCGCCGCCTGCTCCGGCGGTGAAGACGGCGGTTCCCGCGCCGACGCCGGCGACCGCACCGAGCGCGCAGCCGCGCACGGTGGCGAGCTTCGTCCTCGACGCGCAGCGCGTCTCGGGCAGTCAGCCGCGACTGCCCGACTTCGTAGCGAAGCGCGACTCCGGGCAGAAGGTCGTCGGGACCTACAAGATCTGCGTCAACAAGGACGGCTCGGTCTACGACGTCACGACGGTCGCGTCGATCAGCGGCGCCGACTCGGCGATCGCGGACACGCTCCGCACGTGGAAGTACAAGCCGCAGACCGGGAACGTCTGCGCGACGAAGGTCATCCCCTTCCAGGTTCCGTAGCGTCGTCGCTCCGTCGCGCACCGTCGTCGCGTGCGCTCGCTCCCGCCCGCTTTTCCTGTCATCCCCGTCGCTGGTTCACGCTTGAAGTCGTGACGATCGAGGGCTAAAGTTCATACCCTCCGCGCTGGGTGGTGCAAGTTGGCGAAACAGAGCCTCCTTTTGGTCGATGGCGACTCGAAGAGCCTGCGAGTTCTCGAGGTCAGTCTCAAGAAAGCAGGCTTCAACGTCACGACGGCGGTCAATGGCCAGGACGCCCTCGCGAAGGTGGAGACCTCGGCACCCGATCTGATCATCTCCGACACGAAGATGCCGGAGATGGACGGCTTCGAGCTGGTGAAGCGGCTCAAGCAGACGCCTGACTGGGCCAGCATCCCGTTCATCTTCCTCACCGCGCAATCCGACGTCGAAGACAAGATTCACGGGCTCGAGCTGGGCGTCGAGGACTACCTCACCAAGCCCATCTACATCAAAGAGATCATCACCCGCGTAAAGATCCTGCTCTCCAAGAAGGAGAGGCAGAGCATCGAGGACTCGGGCAAGCGCGAGACGCGGACGAAGTTCGCCGGACAGCTCGCCGACATGGCGGTCGTCGATCTGATCCAGACGATCGAGATCAGCCGCAAGTCGGGCGTCATCCACTTCAAGCACCCCGACGGGAAGCGCGGGTCGATCTACTTTCGCGCAGGCAAGGTGATCGACGCCGAGCTCGGGCGCCTCACTGGCGAGGAGGCGGTCTATCGCCTGCTCGTGTGGAACGAGGGTGAGTTCGAGGTCGAGTTCAAGAACGTCCGTCGCAAGGACGTCATCGAGCTGTCGTCGCAGGGCCTCCTCATGGAGGGCATGCGGCGCGTCGACGAGTGGGGCCGGCTGTGCGAACAGCTGCCGCCGCTGAACACCGTGTTCGAGGTCGACTACAAGGAGCTCTCGGAGCGGCTCGCCGAGATCCCCGACGAGATCAACGGCATCCTCCGTCTCTTCGACGGGCGGCGCTCGCTGATGCAGGTCGTCGACGACTGCGAGTTCTCCGATCTCGAGGCGCTCAACGTCATCTCGAAGCTGTACTTCGAGGGCCTCATCTACGACGTCGAGGTGGACGAGTCCGACGAGGACGACGCCGCCGACGAGGAGAGCGGGCCCGAGCTCGACGGGTGGCTCCACGAGCAGAGCGTGACGGCGGCCGGCGCGGTCGAAGCGCCCGAGAAGCGCGACGCACCGGCGGGGTGGGGTGGTGGCTTCGAGGACTCGACCATCGTCGAGGGGGCGCTCGGTGCCGCTGCGTCGCTGAAGACGCCTGCCGGTGGTGCGGCGGCGGCGCGGCTCGAGCCTCCGCGGGTGGAGGTGGCTGCGACGGCGACGGCATCGCCAGCGACGGCAAGCGCCATCGCGCCCGCGCCCGCGACGAGCGAGCTGCGCGGCGGAGTGGTGGCGTCGGTGGAGCCGGCGGAGCGGAGCGAGAGCGCCGCCTCGACGGGCGACGGGGATCGACCGCAGAAGGAGGCGGTCGTGCTTCCGTTCCCGTCGCCGGCTGCGACGCCGTCGTCGCCCGCTGCGAAGGAGTCGCCGGCCGCGACAACATCGGTGTCGCCCGCGTCGTCGGCGGGGAAGGAGGCGCAGGCGCAGGCGCTCGCGCGCGTCGCACTCCGCAAGGTGCCGCGTCACCTCGCGCAGCCAACGCCGAACGATCTGCTCCAGCCGGTCGCGGGCGTGTCGGATCTGCCGACCGACAAGGCGACTCCCGCCGTCGACGGCGCGCCGGGCGTGGTCATCTCCGACGCGCTGATGGCCGACCTCGCGTCGTCGCGCCCGGCGGCGGCGGGGACGGTGAAGGAGTTCGACGACACGAGCGCGACTCCGCTGCCGAAGCCGGTGCCGCCCCCCCTCGAGTCGCCGCCGATCGCGGTGCGCGCGACGCGCAACGACGACGAAACCGATCACGATCACGATCATGATCACGAACGCGCCGACGACCACACGCGGCCCGCGTCGGATCGCGGCGAGCAGAACGACGACGACATCGAGGCGCCTCCGTCGACGGCGCGGCTCAAGATCTTCGCCGGCGTGGCGTTCGCGGCGGGCGTCGTCGCCATCGTGCTGGCGTTCGGCCGCGGCGCGAAGACCGACAAGCCGACGACGGCGCCGCACGCGACCATCGCGCCGGCCGTCGCGCCGGCGGCGCCGACGGCCCCGCCGGCGCCCGCACCGACGCCTGCACCGACGGAGGCTGCGCCGTCGCCGACCGCGGCCGTGCCGACCACGCCCGCGCCGACCGAGTCCGCTACCGCCCCGACGACGCCTGCGCCGACCGAGCCGGCGCCCACTCCGACGGCGACGGCCCCGACGGCGCCCGCTCCGCCGACTCCTGCGCCGGCCGAGGCGCCCAAGACGGAACAGCCGACCCCGGCTCCCGTCGCTGCGACCCCAACTGTCGTGCCGGCGCCAGCGCCCGCGGCACCGACCGCGCCCGAGGCCACGAAGGCCGAGCCTCCCGCCGCTCCCACGGGCGACTACGCGGCGCTCCTCGGCGAGGGGCGCACGCTCTACACGAAGGGCCAGACCAAGAAGGCGATGGCCGTCCTCGAGCGCGCCGTCGCGGTGAAGGCCGACGGCGACGAGGCGCTGGTGCTCCTCGCCAACTGCCACCTCGATCGCGGCGCGAACCAGAAGGCGCTCCAGGCGGCGAGCATGGCGGCGACGGCAAACCCGAACAACGCCGACGCCTACCTCGTCATCGGCACCGTCCAGCAGTCGCTCGAGCATGTCTCCGAGGCACGCACCGCCTATCAGACCTACCTCAAGCTCGCGCCGAAGGGGCAATACGCGGGCGAGGTGCGCTCGATCCTCTCGTCGCTGAAGTAACCGATAGACAAGAATTTCACGCCATGAAGGTCCTGGGGATCGAGTCGTCGTGCGACGAGACGGCGGCCGCGCTCGTCGAGGACGCGCGTCACGTGCGCGGGGATGCGGTGTGGTCGCAGATCGCGCTGCACGCCGAGTACGGCGGCGTCGTCCCCGAGCTCGCCTCGCGCGCGCACATCGTTCACCTCGTTCCGGTGATCGAGCGGGCGCTCGCGCAGGCGGGCGCCACGCTCGACGACGTCGACGCGATTGCGGTGACGCGCGGCCCCGGCCTCGTCGGTGCGCTGCTGGTCGGGCTCCAGGCGGCCAAGGCGCTGGCCTTCGCGCGCGGCCTGCCGCTCGTCGGTGTCAACCACCTCGAAGGGCACCTCGCGGCGATCTATCTCGAGAACGACGCGCCGCCCGACCCCGATCGTCCGCACCTCGCGCTGCTCGTCTCGGGTGGCCACTCGGAGCTCGTCGTCGTCGAGCGCCCCGGCGGGCCCTACCGCGTGCTCGGGGCCACGCGCGACGACGCCGCCGGCGAGGCCTTCGACAAGGTCGGCAAGATGCTCGGCCTCGGCTACCCCGCGGGGCCGGTCATCGATCGCCTCGCCGCGACGGGCGACCCGCGCGCCATCGCCTTCCCGCGCGCGATGCGACGGCACAAGCTCGACTTCAGCTTCTCCGGGATGAAGACCGCCGTCGCCCAGCACCTCGCCGCCGCGGGAATCCCGACGGGGCCGGCGCTCGCCGATCTCTGTGCGAGCTTCCAGGCGGCGGTCCTCGACCAGCTGGTGACGAAGACCGAAGCCGCGCTCGATGAGACCGGGCTCGACACGCTCATCGTCGCGGGCGGCGTCGCGTCGAACCGCGGCCTCCGCGAGGCGCTCGCCGCCGTGTGCGCGCGCCGTCGAGTGCGGCTGTGCATCCCGCCTCCGCGCTTCTGCACCGACAACGCCGCGATGATCGCCTGCGCCGGGACCTTCCACCTCCGTCGCGGCGAGCGCGCCGACCTGACGCTGAACGCCATCGCGTCGCTGCCGCTGTGATCCGCCCGTGACGACGACGACCGTCCCCCACCTCGAAGCGCGGGCGCTCCTCGAGAAGTACGGCCTGCGCGCGAAGAAGAGCTGGGGGCAGAACTTCCTCGTCGAGGAGCGCATCTTCCGCGCCATCGTCGACGCGACCGTCGTGGACCCGGGCGACTGGGCGATCGAGATCGGCGCCGGCCTCGGCACGCTGACCGCCCGTCTCCTCGAGCGCGCCGCGCACGTCGTCGCCGTCGAGCGCGACCGCGACATGGCGGCGATCCTGCGCGCCGAGCTCGGGACCGTCGCGCACTTCACGCTCGCCGAGGCGAACGCGCTCACGTTCGACTACGTGGCCTGCGCCGCCACCCGCGACCGTCCGCCCGCCGTCGTCGGCAACCTCCCGTACCAGATCGCGTCGCCGATCCTGTTCCGCCTCCTCGAGTCGCGATCGAAGGTCGCCCGCATCGTCGTGATGCTCCAGCGCGAGATGGTCGACCGCATCGTCGCGAAGCCCGACACCGACGCCTACGGCGCGCTCTCGGTGATGGTGCAGATGGCCGGGCGCACCGAGCGCGTGTGCAAGGCGCCGGCGGGCGCGTTCGTCCCCGCGCCGCGCGTGGAGTCCGCGGTGGTGCGCGTGACGCCCTTCCCCGGCGGCGCGACGCGCGTCCCCGTCTCCGACGAGAAGCTGTTCTCGGACGTGGTGCACGCGGCGTTCAACCAGCGACGAAAGACGCTCCGCAACTCGCTGAAGGCGGTGGGCGACGAGGCGCTCGTCGTCGGGGCGCTCGAGCGGGTGGGGATCGATCCGCAGCGACGGGGAGAGACCCTGTCGGTCGAAGACTTCGCGCGGCTGACCGACGCGATCCATGCTGGACGCGTCCATGCCTGAGCTCCCCGAGGTCGAGACCGTCGCCCGGTCGCTGCGACCCCGCCTCGTCGGGCGCGAGGTGCAGGCGGTCGAGACCAGCGGCCTGGCGCTCCGCCGCCCCGTCGACCAGCGCGCCCTCCGCAAGGCGCTCGTCGGCGCGCGCGTCGACTCGGTCGTGCGGCGCGGCAAGTACCTCCTGTTCGCCGCCAGCTCGCCGACGGCAGGCGCGCAGCTCGTCGTCGCGCACCTGGGGATGACCGGCCGCTTCGTGTTCGCCGATCACGACGCCCCCGTCGAGCCGCACACCCACGCGCGATTCCTGCTAGACGACAAAGGACCGCGCGAGCTGCGCTACGTCGACGCGCGCCGCTTCGGGCAGATCGCCGTCTACCCCGCGGCGACGGCCGAGCGCTCCGACGAGCTCTCGGTGCTCGGCGTCGATCCGCTCGAGCCGGCCTTCACCGTCGCCTGGCTGCGCGCCGAGCTGGCGACGTCGCGACGCGATCTGAAGTCGTTTCTCCTCGACCAGGGGCGCATCGCCGGCCTCGGGAACATCTACGTCTGCGAGGCGCTCCACCACGCCCGCCTCAGCCCGCGCCGACGGGCGGACCGCGTGACGTCCGACGCCGCCCTGCGCCTCCACGCCGCCATCCGCGAGGTCCTCGAGACGAGCATCGCCAACCGCGGCACCAGCTTCTCCGATTACGTCGACGCCGACGGCGAGCTCGGCTCGAACCAGGAGGCGCTCTTCGTCTACGGCCGCGAGGGTGAGCGCTGCCGGGCGCCGGGATGCCGGGGCACCGTCCGCCGTATCGTACAGGGAGGGCGGTCGAGCTTTTTCTGCCCCGTCCATCAGCGATGAAACTTTCGCCGAGGCCACGCGTTCGTAGCGACAGGGATAGGCAAGGTGGCGTGGCCTCAGCTACGATCCCGGGACTCCGACGGTTGGCTGCGGGCCAGGGGTGCACGGGTGCGGGATGACTCTGACGAGTCGCTGATGTTGCGATACCGCGATGGCGACGTGCGCGCCTTCGAGGTGCTCGTCCAGCGTCATCGCAAGCCCGTCTACAACTTCATCCTGCGGTTCGTGCGCGACAACGCGCAGGCCGAGGACCTGATGCAGGAGACGTTTCTCCGCCTCATCAAGTCCGCGGACACGTACGAAAAGCAGGCGAAGTTCACCACCTGGCTGTACACGATCGCGCGGAACCTGTGTGTCGACGCCTCGCGACGTGGCAAGCACCGCAAGGCGGCCTCGCTCGATGCGCCTGTCTCGCCTGGGAAGGAGGACGACGGGATGGCGCTGATCGACCTGGTGGCGGATCAAGGCGCCGGCACGGACCGGAAAGCGATCAGCCGCGAGATCGCGGTTCGGATTCGAAAAGCGGTGGAGGCCTTGCCAGAGGAGCAGCGCGAGATCTTCTTGCTCCGAGAGGTGAGCGACCTCCAGTTCAATGAGATTGCCCAGATTGTGGGCGTACCGGAGAATACGGTGAAGAGCCGGATGCGGTATGCCCTCGAAAAATTGAGGGAAGCGTTGGAGGAGTATCGAGATCTGGCGCAGGCGATGCAGTAACGCCTGCCTCCGATCCGGCTGAACGACGATGAGCACCGAGATGGTCCAGACGCCCGGCGATAGTCCGCCGAGCCCGTGCGAGCAGCTCCTCGACTTCGCCTACGGCGAGCTCGAGGGCGAGGCGCAGGCGGCGTTCGAGCGGCACCTCGCGGGTTGCGCCCGCTGCCAGGCGGAGCTCTCGTCGATCGAGCGGGTGCGCGGCGCCGTGCGGGCGGTGATGCCGATGGTGGAGCCGCCGCAGACGACGATGGAGATGGGCGCGCTCCATGCGCAGCTCCTCCACGCGGCGGCGCAGCGCAAGCCGGCGGGCGGCCACGGCAAGGTGCTCGAGCTCAAGAGCCCGTGGAAGCGGGTGCAGCGCGTGGTCATGCACCCGGCGTTCGCGGCGGCGGCGGTGTTCGTCATCGTCGGTGGCGTGGTCGGGATGCAGTGGAAGCGGTCGGTCGAGCCGGCGCCGATGACGGCCACGGCGCCGGCGCCGACGCCTGCGCCCGCGGCGCCGCCGGTGGCGGCTGTGCCGGCCGACCAGCCAAACGAAGCCGGCCACCTCGCCGCCAAAGAGAAAGAGGGCGCCAAGCAGGGTGAGGGCACGGCGGCGGTGTCGAAGGACTCCATCTACCTCGGGACAGACACCGGAGACGCCTATCGAGTTCGCGGCGAAGCGGCGGCGACCAGTGGCAAGAAGGTGGCGGCTGCGAAGCGGTCGGCCGATCCGGTCGATCCGCTCGCCGGACTGGGCGACGGGGACGTGAGCGGAGGGGCGGGCTCGGTGGCGAAGCGCGAGGCCAAGGCGCCTGCGCCGGCCAAGCCGATGGCGATGCCCGCCACCGAGAAGCCGTCGCCGAAGACGAACGCCGTCGGGGGCGCAACCAGCCCGGACGATCTGACCTCGCTCACGCGACGGGACTCGAACGGGACGTGGAACGCGCAGACGCGCAACTGGGCGTCGCCGTCGTCGGGCGCGGCTCCGGCGGCGCCTCCGCCCCCGACGACGACACCGTCGGTGCCGGTGTACGAGACGGAGCAGGCGCGCGCGCTCGGCAAGGGTGGACGCGCGGGGGCGAGCTCGGCGACGTCGGTGTCGACGCCGCCGGCGGGCGCGGCCTTCGGGAGTGCGCCGTCGCAGGCGCTGACACCGTCGACGGTCACGCAGCAGAATAGCGGCGCGGGCGGGTATGCGCAGGGGATGGTGCAGCAGCAGCCGGTGCGCGGGCCGACCGACGGCGCGCTGGCGAAGAACGCCGCCGAGATGCGCAAGAAGGCGGACGAGCTGGCGCGCACCGGGCGCTGCGACGAGGCGAACGCGATCTACCAGCAACTCGAGAAGACCGTCGCCAACTTCAAGCTGACGATGACCGAGCGCGCGAACCTGTCGCACTGCCGCGGTCAGCAGGGGCGTATGCGCCAGACGCAGGACGAGCTCGACTCGCTGAAGGCGGCGGAGCCGCTCGAGGAGCGGCAGCAGCAGCCGAAGGCGTCGTCGACGAAGAGCGACAAGAAGCAGCGCATGCCGCAGTCGTTCGACGACGCCGAGGCGGCCCCGGCGCGGCCGGCTCCGGCGGAGGCGCCAGTGACCGCGGCGCCGGCTCCGGCCCCCGCTGCGACGACCGCGTCGCCGTCGCCGTCGCCGTCGCCGTCGCGCAAGTCGAAGAAGGCCGCCGACAGCAAGGCCGACAGCGCGGCGTACTGACCGGCCGCGATTTTCTGCTTTACGAGAAGAGCGCGAGCTGTCGGGCGGCGGAGGTGCCGTCGGTGGGGACGTCGGCCCAGCGATCGAAGCCGGCGGGGAGCAGGTCGGCGACGGAGTCCACCGGCCAGCTGCGGCGCATCTCCGGCGGGAGCGCGCGGTAGCGCTCGACGTAGGCGCGGAGGAAGGCGCGCGTCGCGGCGTTCGTGTAGCCGCCGCCCTTCGACACGAGGTCGCCGAACTCGACGGCGTAGCGCGCGGCGATGCGGTGCCAGAGCTCGTCGCGGCGCACCTTGGCGAGGACGCTCGCGGCGGCGACGGCGGCGTGCTGGCTCTCGCCGTTGTCGAGCGCCTCGAGGTGCGGGTAGCGCGCGGCGAGCGGCCGGAAGAGGCGCGCGCCGTCGCAGACGATGCGACGGCAGTGCGGCGCGCGGCGGATCATCGCGGCGGCGCGCTCCTGCTCGAGGCGGTTGAGGCCGTTGTCGCGGCAGCGGCGGTCGATCTCGGCGACGTCGACGACGGTGATCTCGACGTGATCGGCGGCCTCGAGGATGCGCGGCACGAGCGCCAGCCGCTGCGCGTGCGCGTCCTCGCCGGCGAAGCGCTTCGAGTCGGTGACGCCGGCGCGGGTGAGCACCGCCGCCTTGCGCGGGCGCAGCGCGACGCAGGCCATCACCATCGGGCCGAGCATCGGGCCGCGGCCGGCCTCGTCGACGCCGAGGATGAGCTCGTCGTGCAGCGACGGGGGCGCGGCGCGCTTGCCGCTCTTCGGGCGCTTCGGGTCGGTGGGGGCGGGCGCGATGAGGTGCGACTGGATCATGCGGCGCTCTCGGCCTCCGGCTGGGGCGCGGTCTCGGCGAGGATGGCGGCGATGGTCTCGAGCGGGGCGACGACGCGCTCCTCGACGTCGAAGCGCTCGAGCTCGGCCTGCGCGCGCGCGCGCTCGAGTCGCGCGGCGAGGGCGGCGTAGAAGCGGTGGCCGAAGGCGCGCAGCGGCGCGCGCAGCTCCTCCTCGGCGGACTCGTTCACCCACGGCGCGTCGCGGTCGAGGGCGCGGCGCAGGTCGCGCTCCGAGAGCTCGATCTTCGGCAGCACGCGGGTGAAGAAGTCGTCGACGCGGCCGCCGCGCAGGAAGCCGCGGCAGAAGGCGCGGAAGCGGCCGTAGACCTCTTCGTCGAGGAGCCTGAGTGTCAAGCGGAAATCCGCCTCGGGCTCGACGGCGCGGATGGCGTCGAGGGCGCGGCTCAGCTCGGCCTCCACGCGGGCGCGCGAGGCGTCGAGGAGGAGGGTGAGCCGCTCGTCGATGAGCCCGAGGAGGAAGTCGCGATCCGCCGGCGAGGCCTGGTTCGAGCCGAAGGCCCAGCTGCGCGGGCGCACGAAGTCGAGGACCTCGCGCGCGAGCTGCCCGGCCATCTCGTCGGTGGCGGCGAAGAGCTGCGACTTCTCGCGCCGCAGGACCTCGCCCTCGAAGCGCGCCGCCTCGGCGGCGACGACGGCGGCCGCCTCCTCGAGCGCCAGCCCGCGCTCGGTCTTGGTGAGCGGCGCCACGATGGCGCGCGCCCGCTCGAGCAGCAGCCCGAGGCGCGCGCGGGCCGCCTCCTCCTGAATGCGTCGCGCGCGAGAGAAGAAGCGCTCCTCGAGCGTCTGCATGAGGAGCGCGAAGTTCGACGCCGCCAGGCGCTGCGCGTCGACGGGCGAGTCGCGCCGCGCCAGCAGCACGTCGCGCGCCGAGAAGGGCACGATGGTCTCGAGGTGCGGGCCGAGCGTCTTGCCGACGTGGTCGAGGATCTGCCCGCGCTCGCTCGGGTCGACGCGATCGATCTTGTTGAGGACCCCGAGGACCTTCTTGCCCTCGCCGCGGATGCGCGCCAGCGCCGCGCCTTCGGTCGCCTTCGCCGCCTGGTCGACGGAGAAGAGCCACACCACCGCGTCGCCCTCCTCGATGAAGCGGCGCGCGGTCTCCTCGTGCTCGGGGTGGATCGAGTTCAGCCCCGGCGTGTCGACGATGTTCACCCGCTGCAGCGTCTCGAGCGGCGCCAGGACCTCGATCACGCGGATGCGCCGCGCCTCGTCGGCGCCCAGCCCCTTCAGCAGCGACGGGACGTCCTTCCAGGCGACGTCGCGCACGTTGCCGTCGAGGTAGACGACGCGCCCCATGCGCTCGGGGCCGTACTTGAGGACGTTGATGGTCGCGGTCGTCGGGGTGATGCCCATCGGCGCGACCTCCTCGCCGAGGAGCGCGTTGACGAATGACGACTTGCCGGCGTTGAACTCGCCCATCACGACGGTGAGGAGCGGGCGGTCGAGCGTGGCGACGAGGCGCGCGGCCTGAGGGGCCAGCTCGCCGAGCTCGCGCGTGTCGGTGAAGTGGCGGTGCGCCAGCTGGAGCAGGCCGTACAGCGCGCGCGGGACGCCCTCGCGTCCTCGACGGTAGAGCTCGCTGAGGCGGGCGCGCGGGCGCGGGTCGGTGGGGGCGAGCTGCGCGGCGCGACGGAGGGCCGCGGCGGCCTCGGCGCGCGCGCCGGGCGCGGGCTCGCGGGCCTCGGCGATGGCGGCGGCGGCGAGGCGCAGCTCGACGGAGTCCTGCCCGGCGGCGGTGGCCTCGGCGACGAGCGCGGCGGCGCGGTCGGGATTTCCTGCTTGACCGTTATTGCCGGCGAGAGCGGCGAGCGCCTGCGCGGCGAGCGCGTCGGGGTGCGTGGGGCGATCCTCGAGGAGGATGGCGGCGTAGGTGGCGGCGCGCGCGGTCATCCCGGCGCGCAGCGCGACGCGCAGCGCCTCCTCGACGACGGGGCGGCGATCGAACAGCAGCCGCGCCGCGCCCGGACCGGCGGAGGCGGCGTTGGCGACGAGCGCGCGATCGAACGCCGCGAGCGCCTGATCGAAGCTGCCGGCGGCGGCGTTCACGCGACCGAAGACGACGAGGAGGTCGGGGCGATCGGGCGCCAGCGCCAGCGCGCGCAGCAGCTCGTCGTAGGCCTCGCGCGCGCGGCCCGTCGCCAGGTGGAGCCGCGCCAGCCCGACGCGGGCGCTGATTTCCAGCTCGCCGTTCGGCGCCTTCCCGTCGGTGGCGACGGTGGCGGCGCGCACGAAGAGCCGCTCGGCGTCGGCGAGCCGGCCGCGCTTCTCCTCGAGCTCGGCGAGCGAGACCAGCGCCTCGGGGAGCGGACGCTCGGCCTCGACGGCGCGCTCGAGGGTGAGGCGCGCGGCGTCGAGATCGCCCCGCAACAAGAGCGCGCGCCCGAGGAGCGCCAGCGCCTCGGCGTCGCCCGGCAGCGACGCGACCGCCTTGCGCAGCTCGCGCACCGCCTTGTCGAGGCGCCGCTCCACCAGCCACACCGCGCCGAGCCCGCGATAGACCTCGCCGCGGAGCTGCGGATCGGCGAGCCCGGCGTCGAGCGCGTCGCGGTAGGCCGCCGACGCCGCCTCGAGGTGCCCGCGCCGACGGTGGACCTCGCCGAGCGCGAGCTGCGCCTCGCCGAATCCCTCCTTCGCCGCCGCCGCCCGCCCGAGCGCGTCCACCGCCTCCTCGTCGTCGCCGCGGCGCGCGAGCGTCAGCCCGAGGAGGTACAGCGCGCGCGCGTGATCCGGCCGCAGCTCCGTCGCCAGCCGCAGCTCGTAGAGAGCGGAGTCGAGATCCCCCCGGTCGAGGTAGGCCGCCCCCAGCTCGACGTGCGTGCGCACGTCGTCGGGGACGATCAGGTCGCCGAGCTGGTCCGCGAGCTTGTCGAGCCGGTCGAGGATGCCCACAGCTTGTCCCTCAGCGCCGTCAGGCGGTGCTCAATTTCTGTCAAGCGCTTCAGCTGCCCGTCGACGTCGCGCTGCCGGTCGGCCACGTCGACGCCCTGCGCCCGCCGCTCCTCCAGCGCGCGCTCGAGCACCTCCTCGATGCCGCGGTGGAGCGCGTCGCCCGCCGCGGTGACGAAGTCGGTGAGCCGCTGCTGGAACTCGTCGACGATCGACCCGAACTTCGGCCCGACGGCGGCCGCCGCCTTCTCGGTCACCTCGGCGACGCCGTCCTTGGCGTTCTGCTTCACCGCGCCCGCGATCCGCTCGCGCATGACCACCGCGATGATCGGCGCCGCCAGCGTGAGGAGGCCACCGACCAGCGCGTTGACAAAAAAGAAGATCCCGGTGCCCAGCGCCCCCAGCGCGAACACCCCGACGTCGTACTTCAGCGTGTCGACCTCGAGATCGATCTTCGCCTCCGCCGGCCCGCCGAGCTCGCGCGCCAGCGTCGCCATCGCCGACTGCACGTCCTCGTTGGTGACCTGGATGATCTCCTCGGCCAGCCGCTCGAGGAGCGCCGCGACCTTCTCGCCCTCGTCCTCGGCCCACTCCTTCCACACGTCCTGCAGGAAGGGCGACAGGTAGCGCTTGATGTCCTCGGAGTCGGCGCGGTCGATCTCTTTCGGCAGCCGCTCGTTCAGCTCGCGCACGAACTCCTCGAGGTCGAGGCGGATCGACGCCTTGATCGCCTCGGACTCGGCGCGGATCCGCGCGTGGTGCGCGCGCAGATTGGCCTTCGTCCCGTCGAGCTGCGCGTGTACGCGCTGGATGCGCTCCTCCAATTCCTCGAGGCCGAGCTGCAGCGAGCGCTTCTTGATTCCGAGGTTCTGGCGCAGGTACGACGTCGTGCGCAGACCGTCGTTGACCGCGTTGTCCAGCAAAATACGGCCGCGCTCCTCGGCGAGGTAGCGCCCGAGGAAGGCGCGCAGCGGCGCCATCCCCGACGAGAGCTGCAGCGCCGGGTCGGGCGACAGCGCGCGCTTGGCCGACACCGGGAAGAGCACCGGCTCGGCGACGACCTTGGCGAGGTGCGTGCGGCAGTAGCCGAGCGCCTCGTCGCGCTCCTCGGGCGCCAGGAGGTCGATTTTTCCGAGGACAAAAATGAGCTTGTCGCGGGAGCGGCGGAGGATCTTCTCCTCCAAGAAGGCGCGCTCGCTCTGCTTGAGGACCTGCGCCCCGTCGAGGAGGAAGATCACCGCGTCGGCGCGCGGGATGTACCCGTAGGTGATCTCGGCGCGCTGCTCGTTGATGTCGTTGACGCCCGGCGTGTCGACGAGCGTGAGCTTCCCCTTGAGGATGTCGGCCGGCCAGCCGATCTCGACGTACTTGACCTTCTGCGCCTCGCGCCCCTCGATGGTCACCCAGTCGCCGAGCGAGCGCGGATCGACGTCGCGCGCGGTCCCGTCGACGAGGTGGGCCTTGGCGCGCGGCGCGTCGGCCCACACCAGGTGATTGATCGTCGCCGTCGTCGGCGTGATGCCGGCCGGCAGGATCGGCGCGCCGCACAGCGCGTTCACGAACGTCGACTTGCCGTGGTTGAACTCGCCGAGGACCACCAGCGTGAAGCGCTCCTCCTCGAGCTTCGGGATGCGCGTCTCGTCGAGATCGCGCGCGAGCGTCTCCATCCCGACCTCGGCCGCGAGCGCGGAGGTCGACTGGAGCGCCCCGAGGAGCGACTCCTTCACCAGCAGAAAATCGCCGTCGATGCGGGCAGGTTCCACAGCCATCAGAGGATCTCCGCGACCTTGGCGTCGACGTCGGCCGGCGACAACCCGCCCTCACCCCCGACGACGCCGCGGTAGATCGCGCTCTCCGCGAACAACCTGAGCGCGCGGAGGCGCGGCGCCAGCGTCGGGTGCTCGGCGAGGATCGCGCGCGCCACGTCGACGCGCTCGGGATCGGGCGGCGCGCCGTTGCCGCTCGCGTCCACGGCGGCGACGAGCGCCTCGGGCGAGAGCCCCTCGCGATGGCCGATCACCCGACGGACGAGCGCCCGCTCGGAGGCGGGCAGATCGCGCGCGCACAGGAGACCGGCGCGGTCGGCGGTGAGGTCGGCGCGCGCCGCCCAGCGGTCGAGCGCGAACAGCGCCGGCGCGACGATCCAGCGGACGAAGCTGGCCGCCTGGTTCTTGAGCGCGTAATGCGCCGTCGCGTAGGTGGTGTGGCCGTTCTGGATGCGGCCGAGCGCGCCGCCGAAAAGGTCGAGGCGCTCGACGTCGCTCAGATCGGCGATCAATTGCTGCTCGACAAAAATCATCGGCTCTTCATCGGTGCCGAGGAGCGCCACGCCGCCGCAGCTGGGCGGCAGCGTGCCGGGCGTCGCCCACACCGGCGGGGCGGCGACGCGCAGCCGCTCGGACGCCTCGAGGAGCATCGGGTCGGCGACGCGCGTGGCCCCGGCGAGGAGCTGGTCGCGCCCGCCGCGCCAGAAGCGGCCGGTGGCCTCGAGCGCCATCTTCACCGGGCGGACCCGATCGAGCGTCCGGAGCAGCTTCAGATCGCCTCCGTACGCGTAGGCCGCGCCCTCGCGAGCCTGCGCCTCGCGACGCCCCTTGCGCCGCTCGACGTATCGCTGGAAATCGAGGTCGATCATCGAAATCTCGCTCCGCGTCGTGCGACGCCGCGCGGATACTCCGCTTCGCTGATCATCGACGGGCACGATAGCAGAACATCGATCGATCGGCACACGCGCGGGCTGAGGTAAAGTGCGCGCCGTGCACCGTCTTTGCTCGCTCGTGGTCGTCCTCGCTGCCCTCGCCTCGCCATCGCCGCCGGCCGCCCGCGCCGCCGAGCCCGATCCGCTGACGCCCGCCGTCGCCGGCGACGGGCGCGTTCGTGTCGACCTGCGCTCGTCGAAGCACGACTTCCCCGTCGCGCGCGACCGCCTCTCCGACGAGGCGCCGGAGCCGAAGCCGATCTGCACCACGCCGTGCACGATGTGGCTCCCCATCGGGACGACGCCGCTGCGCGTGTTCGATCCCGAGCGGCAGCCGAACGGCACCTGGCGCTCGATGGGGCTCAAGCTGGCGGTGAGCGGCCCGACGGAGGTGGGCATCCGTCCCGGGCGCCCGCGGCGCTACCTGACGGGCGGCTGGATCATCGCGGCGGGGGCGGTGGTCGCGCTGATCGGCGGCGGCCTGCTCGGCTTCGAGCTGGCGAGCGACAACCCGCGCGAACCGGTGTGGAGCGCAGGCGCCGGCATCGGCGCCGTCGGGATGGTCGGTGCGATCGCCGGCTTGGCGGTGCTGCTGACGAGCGGTCCGTCGGTCGAGTGGAGCAAGCGCGCGCAGCCCTGACCCACCTTCCGGTGCCCCGGCGGGCGTCTTATGCCGCCCGTATGGCCAACCGCATCGCCCTCGTCCTCGTCGCGCTCACCGTCGCCGCGCCCGTCGCGCACGGCGACACCACCCTCCAGATCACCGCCGAGCCCCCCGGCACCGTCGTCGAGCTCGCCCCGCCGGCGAAGCGCGGCACCTGCACCACGCCCTGCGCGCTGCCGACGCCGCCCGGCCGCGTCGCGCTCCGCCTGAGCGGCCCCGTCGTCGAGGCCAGCACCGTCGAGGTCGACGTCCCGCCGTCGGGAGCGGCGATCCGCGTGCGCGCCCCGCGCCAGGTCCCCTACAACGTCGGCGCGCTGCTGACGGCGATCGGCGTCCCGGTCGCGCTCGCCGGCATCGGCGTGATGGCCGTCCCGGCGACGGAGCCGCCGATGGCCTCGGGCGACTGGCCCTTCTACGCGGGCGGCGCCGCCACGCTCGGCGTCGGCCTCGTCCTCACCACCGCCGGCGCCGTCCTCCTCGCCCGCGAGCGCCCGCGACTCGTCGACGGCGCCCGCTAGACAGAAATTGGCTACTTCACGGCGGTGCCGTTGGCGATCCAGCGACGGGTGACGCGCGAGGCGACGTCGTACGAGTCGCGCACCTGCTCCATCATGTACTTCTCGACGCGCCCGCCGATGAGCGGGATGGCGACCTTCACCTCGCCCTTGAACTCGCGGCGGCAGCGCTTGCCCCCGTCGAGCGGCGTGACGGTGTAGAGCCCCGCCATCTTGAAGCGGTCCTTCATCATCTCGGTCTCGATGACGACCTCCATCGAGTTGGTCGCCCAGGTGAGCGTGTCGTGCTCGGTGTAGGCGGTCTTCTTGACCACCGACTGCAGCCAGCTGGGGATCGGCGTCGACGGCTCGATGTAGACGGTGCGGCGGAAGACCTTGCCGTCGTCCTCCTGCTTCAGCACCTCGCGCTTCTGCATCTTGAGCTCGGCGTACATCTCGACGTTGAACGGCTCCGAGAGGAACATCTTCCAGTAGCTCGGGACGTCGATGTCGAACTCGTGGACGAAGCTGAAGTTCATGAGAGTGATCTCCTAGCACGGTTGCCGCGCGGGCCACAGGCCGGCGGCGCGGAACCAGCGAGGGACCAGGTAGAGCCCGCGCGCGCCGCCGCCAGACTGGCCGGCCGCGGTCTCGACGACGTCGCCGCGCTCCCACATCGCGCGCCAGCGCGCGTCGTCGAACTCCGCCAGCCCGACGCCGCGCACGAAGCGATCGTCGCCGCGCTCCTCGACGAAGACGAAGAGCACGCGGTCGCACTTGGCCAGCGGGTTCGACGTCGGCGACACCACGCCGAGCTTCACCCGCTCGAGCACGCGATCGCCGCGCACGGGCACGCTCTTCACCTCGGCGGCCGGGTGGTCGCGCCCGCGCCCGCCGCGCCCCGCCTCGCGGTTGGCGCGCCCGAGCAGCAGCCGCTCGACGGCGTCGCCGGCGCGCCCCTTGTGGCCGGGCGCGCCGCGCAGCGGGAGGCGCCGCCCGACGAGGGCGCGGGCGCGCGCGATCAGCGCCTCCAGCGAATCCTCGGGGAGCGCGTACTCGCTCTCGGGGAGCCGGCGCCCGAGCGCTCGCGCGACGGCGATCAGCGCCTCGCTCCGTCCCGGCCACGGGACCCCCGGCCGCACGACGGCGAACGCGCGCGCCAGCAGGCGCGGCTCGTCGGCGACCAGCGCGATCAGCGCCTCTCCGTCGACGAAGCGGGCGAAGCGGGCCGCGACCTCGTCCGCCTCGACCGCGCCCCCCAGCCGCCCGCGCAGCGCCAGCGCCCACCGCTTCTCGTCGAGGCCGAGCGCGCGCGCGATCGCGTCTAGCATTTATTCCGCGGCGGCCTCGGCTTCGCGCGCGCCCTTCAGCGCGCCCAGCGACACGCCGACGCGCCGCCGCAGCGTGAGCAGCGCCGCCACCCCGACGAGCACCGCGAACCACAGCGTGCAGACGCGGGTCACGAACGTCGCCGCCGTCGCCACGTCCTCGCCCGTCCCCGGGCAGAGCGCGATCAGCATCGCCACCATCCCGCCCTCCTGCACGAGCAGCCCGCCGGGCACGAACGACAGCGCGCCGGCGATGGTCATCGCCGCGTAGATGAACGTGCAGACGAGGAGCGGCGCGTCCGCCCCCGTGTGCGGGAAGGCGTTCACGATCACCCAGAAGGCCGCGCACTCCGCCGCCCAGGCCGCCACCGACAGCACCGTCGCCGCGACGAGCGGCCCCGGCCTGAGGAGGAGCGCCATCGCGTCGTAGAAGGGGCGCAGGCTCTTCACGAGCTTCCCCGCGACGGGCAGCCGCCCGAACCAACGCTCGCACACGCCGATGAGCGCCAGCGCCACCGGCCGCGACGACGCGATCGCGACGAACGCCACCACCAGCCCGCCGGCGACCCACAGGAGCCGCTGCCCCGACTGCCCCAGCACCGCCCCCACGCCGCCCGCCGACAGCAGCACGAGCGCCAGGAGGTCGGTCACGCGCTCCGCCACCACCGTCGGTGCGGTGCGCGCCATCGGCACCCCGTGGAGCTCGCGCACGAGGTAGGCCTTCAGGACCTCGCCGATCTTGCCCGGCGTCACCGTCAGCGAGAACCCCGACAGGAACACCGCCAGCGAGTCGCCCATCGGGATCCTCACCCCGAGGACGCGCAGGTAGAGCTCCCACTTGATGAAGCGTAGACAATAATTCAGCGCGGCCAGCCCGAGGCCGATCGCCGCCGCCGACCAGTGGAACCGCGCGAGCGCCGCCTCGACGCGCCCCGCCCCCACGTACGCCGCGATGGCCACGTAGGCGAGCGCGCCGCCCGCTACCGACAGGACGAGCGCGCGCGCCAGGCTCCGACGCGGCGGGGTCACGCGCGCGCGGTGGTCGACGGCGACTGCGCGACGGGCGCGGCGAAGGCCTGCTTCGGCCCGCGCGCGTACTCGTCGAAGAGGCGCCCCCACGCGGTCGTCTTGCGCCAGTCGTCGAACACCCGCTTGTCGACGAGCGGCCAGCGGTAATAGTCGTGATAGACCTCGCTCGCGGCGATGGCCAGGTGCACGAGCGGCGTGTGGAAGAACAGCTTCTGGAAGCGCTTGAGCGGCCCGAACCAGATGAGGTCCCCGCCGCCGACGCGCACCAGGTTCTTGCCCACCTTGAAGCCCCAGCTCTCGCGCGCGACGTCGACGTCCCCGACGATGTCGATGTTCTCCATCCGCCCGTTGCCGAGGCCGTCATCGTCGGCGTAGCGGATGTAGTCGAGCGTCATCGGATCGAAGCCCATCATCTTCGCCGACACCGCGTCGATCGCGACCTGATCGGACGACGCCAGCATGACGTTCTTGATGACCGGGAACATCGTCCGCGGCCCCGGGCCGTTCCCCGCCGTCGTCCCGTCCATGATCGCGAAGATCCCCGGGTGGATCTCCTTCTGGATCGCCAGGAGATCGACGAGCGTCTCGTGGATCCACGAGTGCGTGTAGTGCCGGTGCGTCGAGAGCAGCCCGCCGAAGGCGTTCTTCATCGCGCCGGTGGTGGTGGTGTAGATGTGGCACTTCACCGTCGGGAGATGGACGATGTTCTTGCCCGCGAAGTAGTCGGGCACGTGGATCCCGTGCGGGAAGATCTTGTCGAGCACGCGCATCCGAGCCTTCGGCTGGTAGCGCACCCACTTCATGTCCTCTTCCTTGAAGTTGAACTTCACCGGCACGTCGTGCGCGCGGAAGATCGGGACGTAGTGGTTGAGGTCCTCGCCCTTGAAGGCGTCGGTCACGACGGTCTTGTTCTGCACGCAGACCACGTCGCGGAAGCCCGACTTGCGCAGCGCGAGGATGGTCCCCTCGAGCTGCCACGGCGTGGTGTTCGCGCCGGGGAAGGGGTAGTGCCAGGAAATATTGTCTTTCAAAATCGTGGTCGCGCCGCGCTGGAGCGCCGACGACATCCCGGCGAGCTCGCAGAGGCGCGCGGTGTCGTCGAGGATCGACTCGGGTCGGACGCGGATGACGGCGACGGTAGAGCGGGTTGCGGCGGGCATCGGCATACCCTACCCCCAGTTCCTCTGGAGTCAAACGTGGTTTGACCATCGTCGCGGGTGCGTTCGAAACTCCGAGAATGCGCCGCTCGCTCGTCGCCATCCTGCTCCTCAGTGCCTGCTCGTCGACGCCGCCCGATCAGGTGCTCTCCGCCGACGGCATCACCGTCACCATCGGCAGCGCGCCCTATCGCCTGACCATCCGCGACGCCAGCGGCCGCACCGTGCTCGCCTCGCGCCCCGACGGCGGTGGCGACGGCTACGGCAGCGTCGGCTGGACGTCCGGCCGCATCGACTACGAGGTCGGCGTCTCGCCCGGCTTCTACACCATCACCAAGATCCTCGACGACTGGCGCGATCGCTTCGAGGTCGTCTCCTCGGTGCGCGAGGGCAACGTCGTCACCTCGACGCTGGTGCGGACCGGCACCCGGCGCACTATTCACGTCAAGCACGAAATCCGCGACGGCGCGCTGCGCGTCGAGGCCGCCACCGTCGACGGTGAGCCGCTCCCGCGCGCCTGGGCGGCGGCCTTCGCGGCGGCGCCCGACGAGGCCTTCATCGGCTTCGGCGAGCGCTTCAACCGCGTGAACCAGCGCGGCAAGAACGTCTTCGCCTGGCTCGAGGAGGGCGGCTTCGGCAAGCCCGAGGGCGAGCCCGCCGGACCGGACAACCCCTACCCGTCGGGCGAGCTGATGACCTACTACCCGGTGCCCTTCTTCGTGTCGTCGGCGGGGTACGGCTTCTGGCTCGACTCCACCTACTACAACGAGTTCCGCCTGGCCACCGATCACGACGACGCCTGGCAGGTCTTCGACGCCGGCCCGCGCCTCGCGTACGAGGTCTACCTGCCGCGCCCGAGCGACGATCGGGCCTGGCCCTATCAGGTGGTCGACGCCTTCACCGCGCGCACCGGCCGCCCGATGGTGCCGCCGCCCTGGGCCTACGGTCCGCGTCGCCGCATCGGGCGCGGCGCGATGCGGTCGAACGGCACGGCGACGGTGCCCGAGATCCAGGCGATGCGCGATCTCGACCTCGCCATCACCAGCGCCGACGACGCGCTCCACTTCCTGCCGACCGGCAGCGACATCGGCATCGAGGACGAGCTGCGCGCCTGGACCGCCGAGGGGCACCGCCTCGGGTTCAAGGTGATGGGCTACTACAACGCGCTCTTCGGCAGCGATCCCAGCCCGATCTCCGCGACGGTGGAGCGCGGTCTCCAGAATGGCTATTTTCTGCGAGACGAAAATGGCGTGCCGCTCGTCGTCTACCTGATCTCGGGGCGCTTCCTGAACGTCTATCAGGTCGACTTCACGTCGCTCGCCGCGCGCGTCTTCTTCGGCGCCGAGCTCGACCGCGCGCTGGCGCTCGGGTACGACGGCTGGATGTGGGACTTCGGTGAGTACGTCGCGCCGACGGCGCTCACCAGCGACGGGCGGAGCGGCGAGGAGTACCACAACCGCTACCCCGTCGAGTACGACCAGGCGGGGCACGACGCGCTCGAGGCGCGGCGGCCGGGCAACTGGTTCTTCTTCGCGCGCGCGGGCTACACCGGCGCCCAGCAGTACACGCCGTTCGTGTGGGGCGGCGACCCCGAGGCGTCCTTCTCCGATTCGCTCGGGGTCCCGTCGGTGGTGCGGGCGGCGATCAACATGGGCCTGGTCGGCGTGGCCAACTGGGGCTCGGACATCGGCGGCTTCAAGTGCTTCAGCGGCAGCGCGAAGGCCGACGGCGAGCTGTGGGCGCGCTGGATCGAGATCGGGTCGATGCACCCGAACATGCAGGACCAGGACGCCTGCAGCGGGCCGAACAACGACCCCGTCCCGAAGAAGAGCATCTGGACCGCGCCCGAGGCGATGGCGGCGTGGAAGCGGTACGCGCGGCTGCACACGCGCCTCTTCCCGACGTTCTGGGCGCTCGCGCACGAGGCGCACGCGACCGGCGCGCCGATCGTGCGCAGCCTCTTCTTCGCCGAGCCGACGGCGGAGATGGCGACGATCGACGACGAGTTCTTGGTCGGGCCGGGGCTCCTCGTCGCGCCGGTGGTGAAGCGCGGCGCGGTCGCGCGCGACGTGCGCTTCCCGTCGGGGACGTTCGTCGATCTCGAGCGGCGCGGGCTGCACGTCGGGACGACGGCCGCCTACCCGGCGCCGCTCGACGTGCTGCCGCTGTTCCTGCGCGAGGGGACGGCGATCGTGCTCCTCGACGAGACCATCGACACGCTCGCCGACGAGGACGACCCGGCGATCGTCTCGCCGAAGGACGTCGCCGACGTCTACGACGTGATCGCGGTCGCGCGGCGCGGCGGGGCGGAGGCGGGGATGACGCTCGCCGACGGGACGCGCGTCGCCGCGCGGGCGACGGGGGAGTTCGCCGCGCCGTCGGGATGGAGCGACGTGAGCGCGACGCCGGACGCGCTGCGCGCCTGCGTCGACTGCTACGTCGTCGACGGGCGGGCGGTGCGCCTGGCGACGCGCGCGCCGAGCGTGACCGCGGGCGGCCTCACCGTCACCAACACGACGGGGCGTCGCGTCCGCTGGGACCTGACGTTGATTCAGTGACCGTCTCGCGGTAGCGTGAACGACACCATGACGACGCCGAAGAAGCCGGTCATCCTCGTCGCTGACGACGACCCGCAGATCCTCACCATGCTGGGCATCCGGCTCTCGAAGCGCGGCTACCAGGTAGTCGAAGCCTCCGACGGGCTGCAGACGCTCAAGAAGGCGCGCGAGCAGAAGCCGGACCTCGTCCTCCTCGACGTGATGATGCCGGGGAAGAACGGCTGGGAGGTCGCCAAGGAGCTGCGCGCCGACGAGGAGCTGCGCGACGTCGGCATCGTCATGCTGACGGCGATCGGCGAGCGCGTGAACGAGATGACCTCGCCGCTCTACGGCGCCGACGCCTACGTCGACAAGCCCTTCGAGTTCGCCGACCTCGAGGCCAAGATCAAGCGCGTCCTCGACGACCGCGCGAAGTAGGCCGATGGACGACCGCCGCGGAGCGGAGCCGGCTTTGCCGGTCCGCGGAGCGGGAGGTGTGGAACCCTCTTAGGGTTCCACGAAGAATGCCTTCGGCGGGGATCCTCGCGCGCGCCCTCGACTGCGCGGCGCCGTCGCTGCTGGCGCGCCGCGAGCTCCTTGGGTTGCGCTTCGCGCTGCGGCCCGAGGCGCTGTCCAGCGACGAACGCAAAGAGGCGCGCCGCGCCTACCTCGGGACGCTGGCGCGCACCACGCGGCTCCTCGGTCGCGTGCAGGCCGTCCTCGACGCCGCCGAGGCGGAGCGGCTGGCGCTCCTGCCCTACAAGGGCGCGCTCCTCGCCGAGCTCTACGGCGATCCCGGGCTGCGCCCGCTCGGCGACGTCGATCTCCTCGTGCCGCCGGGTGCGCGCGCGCGCGCCGAGTCGCTGCTCGCGCGGCTCGGCTTCCGCCGGCTGTTCGGCGACGGGCCGCGCTTCGCGGCCGGCTACGCCCACGACGTCGCCTACGTCGCCGACGACGATCCCGACTGCGTCGTCGAGCTGCACCTCGCGCTCTTCCACGACTTCATCGCGCGCGGCGCCGGCGACCTCGCGCCGCTCGTCGCGCGGGCGCAGCCGGTCGCGCTCCTCGGGCGCACGCGCCTCGCGCCGTCGTGGGACGATCACCTCTTCGCGGTGCTGGTGCACGCGGCGTCGCACGCCCTCGCCGATCACCCGAGCTGGCCCTTCGACGTCGCGCTCCTCGTCGCTGCTGGGGCCGATCCGGCGCGGGCGCGCGACGAGGCCGATCGCCGCCACCTCGGCCTGGCCTTCGACTGGGCGTGGGACGTGGGCAGCCGCGCGCTCGGCGCCGCCTGGCCCGAGGGGCTCCCCCGGCGCCGCCGCACCGCCGCGGGTCGCGCCCTCCTCGACGGGCTCCGCGGCCCGACGCCCTGGGCCGCCCCCGCCGGCCGCCTCGCCGGCATCGCCACGCGCGCGCTCCTCGTCGAGGGCGCGCTGCCGCGGGCTCACTTCATGTCAAGCAAGATCACGCTGCGTGCGCGCGAGCTTCTCCGTCGTCGCGGGCCGGCCGCCGCTTGAGGATCACGAAGAACAGCACCGACAGCACCACGATCCCGAGCAGGTTCAGCCCCGCGTCGACGCCGAGCAGCCCGTTGACGCCCAGGCGCTTGTGGAAGCGCGTGTCGAGGAACCCGGTGTAGGCGATGGCCGCGTTCCCCGCCGAGGTGAACAGCGTGTACTGCGTCGAGGCCGCCTCGCCGCCGGCCGTCCCCACCGCCTCCAGCACCACCGCCGAGAAGGCCGCGTAGCAGAGCCCCGAGATGAAGAGATAGGCGCACACCCCGACGGCGTAGGTCATCGGCTGCTGCGGCGCCGCCATCATCGCCAGGCCGCACGCCGCGGTGAGCCCACCCGAGATCAGGTAGGCCACGCGCCGGTTCATCCGATCGCAGGCCCAGCCGCCGAGGAGCGACCCGCCCGCGGTGAGGAGGCCATTCATCGGCCCGTTCACGAACGCCACCATCGCCGGCGACGCGTGATAGTCCTCCGAGAGCCCGGCGAAGAAGTTGATGAGCGCCGCCGTCCCGACGGGGGACATGCACATGAGGATGCCCGTCCAGCCGTGCCGCGCGCGCGCCACCTTCCACACGCCGCGCGCCACGCCACCGAAGAGCTCGCGCGCCGGCCGGTGCACCCGCGGCGCCTCGTCGATGGTCAGCGCCGCCAGCGCCGGGACCATCATCATCCCGGCGGTGATCATCCCGATCGTCGACGGATCCCATTTCTTGTCGAGCAGATAAAGCGACACCCACGCCGCCAGCGCGCCGCCGCCGAGGTTGCCGGCGTTCATCCAGCCGCTGGCGCTCCCGCGCCGCTCGTCGGGGAGCGTGGTCGCGAGGAGCCCGCCGTTGCAGCTCCCGATCAGCCCCGAGAGCATCTGCGCGGCGACGACCAGCGCCAGGAACAGCCCCATCTGCGACGGCAGCGGCACCGAGAAGGCGAGCGCCAGGCAGAGCGCCGAGAGGGCGGCGACGATCACCAGCCAGATCTTCCGGCGCGGCCCGAGGTCGACGACCGGCGCGTAGAGGAACTGGAGGATCGGTGGGATGAAGGTGAGCAGGTTGAACCAGCCGATGCTCTCGACGGAGATGCCGGCCTGCCGCGTGACGTACGGCATGGTCGTGGCGACGAACCCTCCGACGATGCCGAAGGGGATGTAGGTGATCCCGAAGAGCCAGGGCGGGGCGTGGCGGCGCGGTTCGCTGGTCATGGGCGCGGGGATGGTGCCATCATGTGGCTGGATTCGATGGCAAAAGATCCGAAGAGCGTCTCCCGGCGGGAGCTGCTGACGTTCTGGCGCAAGCCGCTCCAGCAGCTCAAGGAGGACGTCATCCCGACGAAGCCGGCCACGCCGCCGACGCCGGTGCCGACGCGCCCGCCGCCGCTCCGGCCGCCGGGGATGATGCACGAGATCATGCTCCAGAACGCGTGCATCCGCTGCGGCAAGTGCGTCGAGGCCTGCCCCGCCGACGCCATCAGGCCGCTCGACGCGAGCTGGGGCAAGAAGATGGAGGGGACGCCCGCCATCTTCGCGCGCCAGCAGCCCTGCGTGCTGTGCGACGGGCTCCAGTGCTCGCACGTCTGTCCGTCGGGGGCGCTGATTCCCGTGTACGTCCCGAAGGACGTGACGATGGGCACGGCGCTCCTCGACTCCTCGCGCTGCGTGACCTACGCGGGGCAGGCCTGCGATCGCTGCAAGGCCGTCTGCCTCATCGAGGAGACCCTCGTCCTCGACGAGCACGGGCGCATGACGGTCAACGAGGATCGCTGCGTCGGCTGCGGGCTGTGCGAGAAGGCCTGCCCGACGGAGCCGACCTCGATCCGCGTGCAGCCGCGCGACTGAGGTAGAATCGACCGCATGGCGCTCGGGCTCGTCGACGCGCTCTCGCGGCCGCACCCCTGTCCGTGCGACTGCTTCGAGGCGCTCACCGTCGAGGAGCGCGCCCAGGGCATCGCCGCGCTGTTCCGCTTCGACGACGCCATGCGCGGCTGGGGCTACGACCCGCTCTACGACCCGCAGGCGCACAACCTCTTTCGCGCCGCCCAGCGCGCCAACGACGCCAGCTATCGCGGCGTCGCGGTGCGCGACCACGCCTGCGTGACCAGCCGGCTCCTCGGCTTCGCGGTGCACGAGGTCCTGCACGCGCTGCACGGCGACACGACGCAGGCCAACTACGGCATCCCCTTCGGCATGCCCTACGGCGTCCCCGAGTCGCTGCCCGTCGGAGAGGAGCGGGCGTACATCGAGCCCTTCAACCGCGGCGAGGCGCGCGCCTGGGTCGGCGTGGTGCCGTTCGCCGAGGCGGCCTTCGGGATCCGCTGGCGGCTGCGGACCGCGCGCGACGTCGGGACCTACGGCTTCGTCGGAGGCAACGCCATCGTCGATGTGCCGCCCGGCTTCCGGGCGGTGCCGCACGTCGATCGCGTGCACCACCCCGAGCGCTACTACGCGCTGGCGCGGCGGCTCGAGGAGGAGGAGCGCGCGGCCTTCACCCCGGCGTTCGTCGACGAGCTGGTGGCGCGCTTCGCGGAGGCGGAGCGCCTCGGGGCGGCCAAGCGGAAGCGGCCGTGGCCCGACCCCATGGCGCTCGCGCGCATCGCGCCGAAGTGGCCGGGGCGCAACGATCCCTGCATCTGCGGCTCGGGAAAGAAGTGGAAGGCCTGCTGCGAGGCGAATCTGAGCGGCGCGGCCCCGCTGCGCGCGATTTAACGTCTAGCGAGAATTCAGCTCAGCTGGCGGCGGGCTTGAGCAGCGCCTGCACCGTCTCGATTCCGCGCTTCAGGTAGGCGTCCGAGGCCTTGAACGCCGCGTCGCCGTCCTTGGCCGCGATCGCCTTCAGGATGTCGCGCTGCGCCTTGCGCACGACCTGCGGCGGGGCGTTGTACTGCGCGAAGAAGGGCGCGTAGTTCATGATCGCCGGCCGCATCGTGTTGATGAGCAGCTTCATGACCGCGTTCTTCGACGCGTTGGTCAGCGCCAGATAGAAGTCGAAGTCGAGCTTGAGGAGCTCGCCCGCGTCGAGCGCCGGATCGGCCGCCTTCTCGGCGAGCTGCTCGAGCGCCTTCACGTCGTCCTCGCTGGCCCGCTCGGCCGCCAGGCGCGCGCTCTCCCGCCCGAACCAGCGACGGAAGTCGAGCACGTCGAGGAGGATGGTCACGTTCGGCGCGCCCGCGCCCGCGTCGGTGATGAGGTGCGAGATCAGCTCGAGCCCGGCCGTCTGCATGAAGTCGAGGACGCGCGTGCCGTCGCCCTGACGGGTCTTCACGAGGCCCATCTGCTCGAGGGCCTTGATCGCCTCGCGGAGGGAGGCGCGGTTGACGCCCAGCTCCTCGGCGAGCTTGCGCTCCGGCGGCAGCTTGTCCCCGACGGCGTAGTGCCCGCGGAGGATGAGCGTGCGGAGCTGCTGGACGATCTCTTCAGCGACGCGCGGCTTGCCGACTGGTCGGAACATCGGGGCGGAATCTACATCGGCCAGAGCGCCCTGCAAACTTGAAACCCGCGCTCGCCGGGCGGTATCCTCGTGCGGTTCGCATGCCCGTGCGTCGTTGCAGCTCCGTCGGAACCGCCTTGCGCGCAGGCGCAGGCGTCGTCGCGCTCGGGCTCGGGCTCGGCGCCGCGGGCTGCGACGCCGTCGACGCGGGCCGCTCGGGGGAGCCGGCCGCGCGCACCGGGGCGCTGGTCCGCGTCGACGTCAGCTACACCCACGAGGCGGGCTCGCCGGCGACCGCCATCCGCTACGACGCCCAGGCCCACTTCGCGCGCTTCCGCCCGGCGGGCGCGACGCGCGTACCGACGCTCCTCGGCCTCAGCCACGCCGCCGACGAGGCGCTGCCGCTCGGCGGCTGCCGCGTCGCCGATCCCACCGTCGAGCTCGACTCGGCGCTGGCGTCGCGCGCGCCCGATCCGGTGCAGGTCACGCTGCTCGACGCCGGGCGGCTCGAGGTCCGCGGCGCGCCGCTCGTCGCCACGCACGTCCCCGAGCTGGTCCCCTTCGTCTCGGGCGTCGTCTACGGCGTCGCCGAGGGGGGCAGCCGCGCCCCCGCGCTGCAGCTCGGGCAGCCGTACGGCGTGACCGCCGCCGGCGCCGACGAGATCGGGCCGCTGGCCGCCGCCGTCACCGCGCCGCGCGCCTGGCCGGCGATCGTCGTCGCCCCCACGCTTCGTCGCGGCGCCGATCTCGAGGTGCGCTGGGCCACCGAGCCCGCCGCCGTGTCCGCCGCGCCGACGACCGAGGCGCTGGTGGAGGTGCGCTGGACCACGCCCACCGGCTCGCGCGCCGTCCACTGCCGCACCGCCGACGACGGCGTGCACGTCGTGCCGCAGGCGCTTCTCGGCTCGCTGCGTCCCGGCGCCACCGCCGAGGTGGCGATCTCGCGCGTCGCCCGCGCTCCGCTCGTCGCCCCGGGCCTCGGCCGCGGCGAGCTCGTGCTCTCGCTGCGCGACGTCGCCACGACCCTCATCACCGACGAGCAGAGCCCGACTCCGTGAGCCAGACTCCTCCGCCGCCGGCGCGCGGCAACCAGCGGCGCCACGAGCGCTCGACGATCGATCTACTGGTCACCGTCACCGACGCGGTCAACAAGGTCGAAGGGCACATCGAGCTCACCACCCAGGACATCTCCGCCGGCGGCGCGTTCGTCCGCTCGGATCTGCTGTTCGAGGTGGGCGAGGAGCTCGTGCTCTCGTTCGAGCTCCCGTCGGGGCGGACCATCCGGGCGCGCGGGCGCGTGGTGCGCGTCGCGCGCGAGCTCGGCGACGAGGGCGGCGTGCCCGGCATGGGCATCCAGTTCGTCGATCTGGCGGACGCCGATCGCGACGCGATCCTCGCCCTCGTCAGCCGCACCTAGCGCGCAGCGCGTCGCTACTTCTTGCGGAAGCGGTCGAGGAAGCCGCCGCTCTGGCGCTCCTTCTCGCGGCGCATCTGAATGAGCCGCAGCTCGCTCGTCGCCTCCTGCAGGCGCCCGTCGAGCTCGGCCGCGCGCTTGAAGACGGCGATGGCGCGATCGAGCTCCTTGTCCTCTTTGTAGCAGAGGCCCAGCCAGTAATAGGCGCGCGCGCACTTCGGCGAGAGCCGAGTCGCCTCCTGCATCTTGGGGCGCGCCTCCTGGAAGGTCAGCTGCTTGAGCGAGATCTTGGTCCACACGAGGTAGGCGAGGTGCTCGCCCTCCTCGGGGTTGCCGGCGACCGCGGCCTCGAACTCGCGCAGCGCCGCCGGCAGGTCGTTGCGGCGCAGGTGGACCTCGCCGCGACGGAAGGCCATCTCCGCCTCGAGGACGCGCATCGCCTTGGCGTGATCGGCGCTGCTGGTCGCCGGCTTCGAGAGCGCCTGCACGTACTCGGCGCGGCGCGCCTCGTCGCCGAGCGTCGCGTAGGCCTCCGACACGCGGCGGAAGATCTTCTCGACGTCGGCGCGCAGCGCGTCGAGCCCGAGGGCCGGCAGTCGATCGGGATGGAAGCGCCGGGCGGCGTCGAAGTAGGCCGCCTTGATCTGCTCGGTCGTCGCGCTCTGGTCGAGGCCGAGCACCTGAAAGAGGTTCTCGGTCTCGACGGTCTTCAGCTTGGCCTCGACCGCCTTGCGCACTCCGTCCGGCGTCAGCGACGGGCCGGTGGCGTCGGGGCGCGCCGCCGTCGCGCCGCCTGGCGGCGTCAGCGACAGTGCCGAGGCGGGCGGCGTCACTCCGCGCGGCGGCGTCCCCAGCTTGAGCGGGAGCGGCGGCGGCGCGGCGGCGGTCGCCGTCGACGGCACCGATGGCGGCGTGAGCGGACGCGGCGGCGGCGACGGTGGCGGCGCGGCGGCGCTCGGCCGCAGCAGCTTCACCTCGGAGGTCGACTTCACCTCGAGCGCGTCGGTCACCCACAGCGCATAGACCAGCGCGTGGATCGCCTGCGCCGGCAGCCCCGAGGCGGCGACCAGATCGGGCAGCGTCCAGAACCCCTGCCGCAAGAGCGCCGCCCCCCGCGCCTCCTCCTGCCCGAGGCCGTAGCGCGACACCCCCTGGTCGTCGAGCCCGCAGCGGAGCGCTTTTCCGTCAAGCAGGAACAGCGCCCCCGCCAGCCGGTCGGCGCCCCACGCCGAGCGCACCCCCTGATAGATGGCGCGCGCCGGGTGAATCTTGAGCGGCTCGGAGCGCTCCATCCCACGGTCGTGCTCGCCCGTCGCGAAGACGAAGCGCCCCTCGTTGAGGAAGAAGAGCCGATGCAGCTTCCGTCGGACCTGCGCCTTCAGCGCCAGCTTCATGTGGTCGGCGGACACGACCTGCTTCTGCACCAACCACTCTCCGTAGCGCACCCCGGTCGGCGGCGGCTCGGCGAGCGACTTCCGATAGGTCTGCTCGTCGATGATCCCCATCTCGAGCAGCACCTTGCCGATCGGCTCGGCGCTGCCGGGGAGCTGTACGGCGACGGGAAAGCCTTCGCGCAGGTAGACCTCGTGCTTGCCCGTGCGGGTCTCGAGCTTGAGCGCACCCGTCGCCTGGTGGGTGAAGAGCTGATGGAGGATCGACGGGAGCGGCTCGTCCTCGAGACGTCCGCTCAGCCCGTTCACGTCGCTCAACGCCGGCTCCTCGACACCACGTAGGCGACCGCCGCACCGACGAGCGCCGCGACCGCGACGCCGGTCGCGATGGGATCCGCTTCGATGCGAGGGAGCGCGAAGGCGAGGAACATCGCCCAGATTCTGCGCACCCGACCGGCCGCGGTCCACGAAAAATTTTCCGAGTCCCGTCGCGAACTTGTGAACAAAAAAATCCCCGGCGCCCGAACCACCATCGGTTCGGCGCGCCGGGGAGCCAAGGAGAGGGGAGTGTCGAGGAGAGTGCGTTCCGTCAGAAGGCGACTGCGACCGCGACTGCGAAGGCGGAGGCGTCAGCGGACGCGGTCACCCGCGAAGGTCGAGGGGACGTTCGCCGTCGCCGTCGAGACCGTGAAGCTCCAGCTCCAGAGGCCCTCGGCGACGCGGTCCGACTGGTAGTCCATCTGCGGCTTGGCGAGCGACGCGTCGTAGAGCTTGCCCGAGCCCGCGTTCGCCTTCACGTTGTCGAGCTTGATCTTGAAGATCTCGGCCTCGACCTTGTCGGCGACGAGGTCGAGCGCGCCCTCGCACAGCTGCTGAAGCTCCTGCGCCGTGAGGATGTTCGAGATGTCGTTCGACACCGTCGTCGCGAACGACTGGCAGGGGACGACGTTCTTGAGCGCGCCGTTCAGGTCCATCGCGCCGCCACCGAGGGTCTTGAACACGAGCGGACCAGCGGCGGTGTAGACGAGCTCACCGATGGGGAGCTTGAAGGTGCCCTGCTCGATGGTGAACGACGCGTCCGCGATGGGGGCGTTCGCCGCCGGGGTGATCGTGCCGTACATCGTGGCGTGCGCGTCGGGGCGAGCCTGCGCCGAGAGCGGAACCACCGACTTCTGACCGAACAGCGTGAAGCCGATCGCGGTGACCTGCTGGTCCATCGGGACCTTGTCGGCGTTCGCCGCGCCGATGGTGAGGTCCTCGTGGACCTCCATCTTCTTGGTCAGCTCGGTGACGCCCTGGATGATGCTCGCGATGCGGTCGACGACCGGGTAGCCCTGGTAGAGCTTGTCCTTGATGAGCGTGTCGACGGCGCTGCCGAGCGCGTTCATCAGGAAGTCGGGGACCTTCATCATGATGCTCGAGAGGTAGGGGATGCCCGAGTTCTCGAGGAACCCGAGGACCGCCTGGCCCGGGTGGTCGTGGATCTGCGAGAGCGACCCGAGCGCCGGCCCGAGGATGCCCGGCAGGACGTTCTGCTGCGTGAAGTCGATCGGGGCGACGATCGAGTAGGTGCCCTGGTAGCGCGCGGTCGGCGTGACCGGGTCGATCGGGTTCGTCGGATCCACCGGGTTCGACGGGTTCGTCGGGTTCGACGGGTTCGACGGGTTCGACGGGTTCGTCGGGTCGGTCGGGGCGGTCGGGCCCGTCGGGGCGGCGTTGCAGCCCGCGGCGATGAGGGTCAGTGCAGCCAGACCGGCGAAGGCGCTCAGCTTCATGTTCTTGCGCATGGGGTGTTTCCTCCTTGGCTGAGCGCTCCCTTGTGCAGCAGGTGTGCCGACACGGGTGCCGATGTGTGCCAGTAATCTTTCCGGATACTTACAGGAATCGGTCGGCGCCGATGTAGGTGCGATGGTGACTGGTGTGGCCGGGCCGGACAGCCCCCCTCGGGTCAACTGACCACAACGGGTCGCACCGGGGACTGATATCCTCGCGAGGCTGTGCCCGGAATCGGTCTCATCACCAACCCGCGCTCGCGCGCCTACAAGCGCGACCCCTCGAAGCCGCGCAAGCTCGGCACGCTCATCGGCAGCCAAGGCCAGGCGGAGGCGACCCGCTCGCTCGACGACCTCTATCGCGTGTGTGAGGAGTTCAAGAAGGAGCGCATCGACGTCCTCGGGATCTCGGGCGGCGACGGGACGCTCCACCATACGCTGACCGCCATCATCAAGACGTACGGCGACCAGCCGCTCCCGCGCGTCGCCATCCTCCGCGGCGGGACGATGAACACCATCGCCAACTCGCTCGGGATCCGGGGCGAGACGCGCTCGCTGCTCCTCGAGCTCGTCGACAAGCAGCGCCGCAGTGTCCTCTCCGAGATCCCCGCCTTCGACAAGGCGATCCTCCAGGTCGGCGATCGCTACGGCTTCATCTTCGGCAACGGCATCATCTACAACTTCCTCCACGAGTACTACTCCACCGGGCACCCCTCCCCGTCGACGGCGGCGCAGCTCATCGCGCGCGCGGCGGCCTCGACGATGGTGCGCGGGCCGCTCAGCCGGCGCATCTATCGGCGCTTCCGGGCGCGCGTCACCGTCGACGGCGAGCGCTGGGCCTGGGACGACTTCACCGCCGTCGCCGCCAGCGTCGTCGCGCAGATCGGCCTCGGGTTCAAGCCCTTCTATCGCTGCGACGAGGACCCCGCGCGCTTCGCGATGCTCGGCATCCACACGAACGCGCTCGGCTTCGTGACCGAGCTGCCGGCCATCCACCGCGGGCGGCCGATGCGGCGGGACAAGGTCATCGACGTGGTCGCGGGCGAGGCGCTGTTCGAGCCGCTCGTCGACGAGGGCGAGCTCGAGTACATCATCGACGGCGACACCTACACCTGCGCCGGGCCGCTGCGCCTCCAGACCGGGCCGCGCCTGACGTTCTTGCGCCTGACCGGGAACGTCACCGACGAGAAGTCGCTCGCCGAGCTGGAGGCGGCCGCGGGCGCCGAATTGCCCGAGATCGGCGGCGCGTGATAACGTCGCCAGTCGGATGAGCTCGTCCTATCCGTTGCGCAGCATGCGGGTGCGCTTCAGCGGCGACACCAACATCGGGCTCAAGCGCCAGCACAACGAAGACAGCTTCCACCTCCCCGACGAGCAGCGCATCGCCATCGTCGCCGACGGGATGGGCGGGCACGCCTCGGGGGAGGTGGCGTCGAAGATGGCCGTCGACACCGTCGCCGAGCACTTCCGCCACACCGCCGAGGACGGCGAGGTGACCTGGCCCTACAAGCTGGACGTCGGCGACAGCTATGAGGCCAACCGGCTGGTCAACGGGATCAAGCTGGCCAACCTCAAGATCTACGACCGCGCGCAGCGCGACGAGGGCTGCCACGGGATGGGGACGACCATCGTCGCGGGGCTGTTCCTCGACGACAAGGTGCTCATCGGGCACGTGGGCGACTCGCGGGTCTACCGCTTCCGCGACGGGCAGCTCACGCAGCTCACCGAGGACCACTCGCTCCTCAACGACTACATCAAGATGAAGAAGCTGTCGTCTGCCGACGCCGGGAAGTTCCCGCACAAGAACGTCATCGTGCGGGCGCTCGGGATGAAGGAGTCGGTGCAGGTCGACATCCTGTCGGACTCGTTCCGGATGGGGGACGTGTATCTGCTGTGCTCCGACGGGCTGTCGGGCATGGTCGACGATCCCGGGCTGGCCGAGATCCTCGCCGAGGGCGACGACGACCTCGACACCGCCGTCGAGAAGATGATCGGCGCCGCCAACTCGAACGGCGGCGTCGACAACATCACCTGCGTGCTGGCGCGGCTCGAGCCTCTCTAGTTGGCCGGGCCCGCGTCGGGCGGGACCTGGACGCGGAAGACCTGGCGGGACGGGTCGATCGGCGACGGCACGTAGCTCACCGGGAGGCGCTCGTCGGGGGTGCGGCCGACGGTCTCGCCGTCGGGGATCGCAGCGCCGCGCGTGAGGACGTACTCGAGGAGATCGAAGAAGAAGCCGAGCGCGTCGGTGCCCATCGCCCGCGGCGTCTCGAGCAGCAGATCGGGCAGCTCGAACTGCGCCATCCCGAGGCTGAGCAGGCTCAGGCGCGCCTCGTCGCCGGCGAGGCTGACGCCGGTCCACAGGAGCAGTGGCAGGTCGGTGTCGCGCGCGAGCTCGACGAAGAAGGGCGCCGGGTGGGTGGCGCCGGCCGCCCCCGAGTAGACGCCGACGGCGCCGGTCGACTGGACGATGGCCGCGAGCAGGCGGGTGAAGCGGAGCTTGCGATCGACGTCGAGCGGACGCGCCTGACCGAGCATCGTCACGATGAGGTGCGTAGCGTGCGACGGGAGCGGCTCCTCCGACGAGAGGACGCTCACGCTGAAGCGCGCGGCCTCCTCGGCCTCGCCGTGCGGGACCGGCGCGGCGATCGGCATCGCCAGGACCTCGTCGCCGTCGCCGAGGCGGATGTGGAGCGCGGCGGGATCGTCGGCGGCCGAGCTGGCGTCGACGGGGCCGAGCTCGGCGAGCGCCGGGCCGTCGCCGCCGAGCTGACGGTAGGCATCGATGATCGCGCTCGGGTCGAGCGCGGGCGCTCCCTCGGGGAGAAGGATCATCGCGAGCTCCATCCGACGATCTTACCGGCTGCGCGCGCGCGTGCGGCAGAGGAAATCCCAGAGCGTGAACGCGGCGTTCATGGCGCGCGCAATCGACGAAAGGTCAGGCTGACCCGCAGGCCGGCGTCGGGCTCGGCGCCGATCCCGTGCAGCCAGGCGGTCTGCACGACGGGCGGCACTACGAGGAGTGACCCGCCGGTCAGTCGAACCGCCACCTCCTCGACGGGATCGCCGCGCCGCGGGCGCCGCCCGTCGACGAGCTGCACGAAGCGGAGCGTGCGCGCGGCGCCGAGGGAGACGATGGCGACGCCGGTGCCGGGCGCGAGGTCCTCGAGCGCGTCCGCGTGCAGCCCCATCGTCTGCGCGCCGGTGGCGTACTCGTTGAGGAGGCAGTTGTCGGGCTCGAAGCCGGCGATCGGCGCGACGCGCGCGCGGATCGACTCGAGCCAGGGCGGCATCGGGCGCGCGGCGTAGGTGAGCTGCGAGTAGTCGTAGGGGCGGCCGTAGCTGGCGGTGCGTCGCGCCCGCATGCGCTCGTCCCAGTCGATGGTGGCGTGCTGGGCGGCGAGCAGGGTGGCGTGCGCGGGGAGGAAGTCCTCGACGAGGACGAGCGGCAGATCGGGACGCATGGCCTGCTCCTGGGGGGCGACGATCGACGAACGGACGCGGCGCGAACGAGATCAGCGGCGGCGGCGTTGTCGACGGAGCGGCGTCACGACGAGATCGAGTCTAGCACCGCGCGCGGGGTGACGATGGCGTTCGCGAGCGGGCGGTCGGCGGTGGCGTCGGGCCAGACGACGGCGTGGTCGAGGCGGGCGGCGGGGCCGACGTGCGCGCGCGCGCCGACGACGGCGTAGGGGCCGACGACGGCGCCGGCCTCGACGACGGCGCCGGGGCCGACGCGGTAGGGCGGGCGGAGGAGCGCGCCGTCGGCGACGCGGGCGGTGGGGTCGACGCCGGTCGATGGGCCGGGCGGGTGCGGCAGGCGCGCGCGCCCGTCGAGGACCATCCAGTTGCCCTCGAGGTAGCGCGCCGGCGTCGAGTGCTCGTGGAAGAGGCCCTCGTGGACCACGCCGGCGATGGGCGCGCCGTCGCGCAGCGCCGGGATGTAGGCGTGGCGGATGGAGTCGCTCTCGCCGTCGCGCGGCAACCGCTCGAGGAGCGCGGGCGCGATCACGTGGACCCCGGTGAACATGCAGGCGCGGAGCGCGCCGTCGGGGGCGGCCCCGGGGCGGCGCGCGTCGAGGATGCCGTCGACCGCCCCGGATTCGCGATTGACGTAAATGGCCCCCCACCGCGCGGCGTCGGGGACCTCGCGCACGACCATGGTGGCGACGGCGCCGCTGTCGGCGTGGCGCCGCGCCACCGCGCCGAGGTCGACGTCGGTGAGGATTTTTCCGTTGACGACAAAGAAGGGCGCCGCGCCGCCGCGCGTGAGCCAGTCGCCCATGCGGAGGAGCCCGCCGCCGGTGCCGAGGATGGTCTCCTCGCGCGACCAGGTGAGGCGGCACCCGAAGGCGCTCCCGTCGCCCAGCGCCTCGGCGATGAGCTCGCCGCGGTGGTGCAGGTTGATGGCGATCTCGGTCACCCCGTGCCCGACGAGGTGCGCCAGCGCGTAGCGGATGAGCGGCACGTCGGCGACGGGCAGGAGCGGCTTGGGGCGCTCGTCGGAGAGCGCGCCGAGGCGGGTGCCGAAGCCGGCGGCGAGGATGATGGCTCGGTGGGTCATGGCGTGGTCGGGGCGGGCTCCGCGAACAGGGTGAAGCGCCGGTCCTCGACGGCGCCGGCCGATTTTTCGTAAAACGCCTTGGGGCCGATCCAGGCGATGACCCCGCCCTCGGGCAGCCCGCGCACGTCGAGGAGGCAGCGCAGCAGCAGCACCTCGCCGAGGCCGCGCCCGCGGTGCGCCGGGTCGGTGCCGGCGGGGCCGAACCAGCCGAGGCCCTGGTTGTTGCCGTCGGCGGCGGCGAAGGCGACCGGCTCCTCGCGGTGCCAGGCGACGTGCACGGCGGCGCGCGGCCCGTCGAGCGCGCGGGCGACCTCGACCGCCCAGATGGGCGCGAAGGCGCGCTCGATCCAGCCGAGGAGCGGGCCGCGATCGGCGTGGGCGGCGCGGTGGACGTGGTAGTCGGCGGCGGCGGCGCGCGCGGTGAGCGCGTGCGCACGCTCCTCGGTGACCAGCGGATTGTCGTCGAGCGGGACGCGGATGTTCTCGATGGTCCCCTCGTCGGCGAAGCCGCGCGCCAGGAGGAACGCGCGCGCCTCGGCGTAGCGCACGTCGACGCCGGGCGAGAGGTAGTTCCCCGGGTGATCGAAGATCCGCAGCCGCGCCGTCGGGGGCGCGAGGCGGCGCGCCTCCTCGAGGAGCAGCGTGCCGAGCCGGCGCCGCCGCACGTCGGGCGCGACCGCCAGGAGCTTCACCCAGCGCCCGGCCGTCGCCAGCACGCCCACCAGGCGGCCGCCCGCGTCGAACGCACCGACGGCGTGGCCCTCGCGCGACCCGTTGCCTCCGAACAGCTTCTCCTCGGCGACGACCGCCGCGCGATCGAGCGGCAGCGCGTCCGCGAGGAGCGCGCGCGCGGCGTCGAGATCCGCGGGCCCGAGCGGGCGCAGAGAAGACCCGTGCATCGTCGACACAGCCTACCCGCGCCCCTTCGCTGCGGCCACTTCTCGCGCCGACCGGTGCCATACTCGACGGCAGTGGCGCTCGATCGCACCGTCCGCGCGAAGGAGGATCTCGACTGGCTCCCGCCGTCGTTCAAGGCGGTGCGCTGGTTCGTGGCCGCCGGGATCTGGACCGGGCTCGCCGGGCTCTTCGCCGCGCTCATCGCCATCGCCAAGGGCGCATTCGTGTTTTACGGAAAAGGGCTGGTCCTGCTCTTCGCTGGCGGCTACTACGCGGGCGATCGCGCGGCGCGGGCGGTCCTCCGACGGCGCCTCGGCGCGCTGGCCCACGGCCACATCGAGCCCGAGAAGCTCGCCAAGGAGCCCGACGGCGAGCTGGTCCACGTGCGCGGGCGCGTGAAGGTCCTTGAGGAGACCATCGGCGGGGTGCTGATCCCCGACGAGCGCTGCGTCCTGCGCCGCGTGGTCTTCTCGCTGGCCGGCGAGCGCTGGGTCCACGAGGCGGGCGTCGACTTCCACCTGGTGGGCGACGACGGCGAGATCGTCCTCGTCGTCGTCGACGGCGCGCGCGTGATCTCCGCCGAGCCGGAGCGGCGCAAGCTCGAGGGCGAGCTGGCGCTGGCGGTGCAGGATCTGACGCGCCTGCCGTCGCAGCGCGGCCGTCGCACCGACGGGGGCGGCATCGTCGTCCGCACCGCCTACGCGGGCAACGCGACCACCGCCGGCGAGGTGCGCATCCGCCCCGGCGACGTCGTCGAGATCGTCGGCTACAAGAGCCGCAGCGTCGATCCCACGGTGCAGTCGCGCCTCGAGCGCGAGACCCCGATGCGCGTCACGCTGCGCGGCGGATCGGAGCTGCCGCTGCTCGTGTCCCCCGTCGCACGCTGACCGCGCCCGCCGCCGCGCCCCCGACGAGGAGCCCGAGCAGCACCAGCCCCGCGACGAGGTCCTTCTCGACCCAGTCGAGCAGCCACCAGTCGGGCCGTAGCCGCGACCAGGCGTCCGACAGATCGACGGGCGCCGCGACGAGATCCTTCCAGGGCGCGTCGCGATCGAGCGCCGGGTCGCGCGCGACCAGGTGGCGCAGCATCCAGGCGTGCCCGACGAGCGGCGAGAACGACGGGATGTAGTGGCCGTGCGAGAGGTGCTCGCGGTACCAGCCGGCCGCGCCCGCCTGATCCTTCACCGCGATGAGCACGCGGATGTAGTGGTCCCAGTAGAGCGACGCGCCGAGGCCGTTGGCGACGAGGCCGCCGCCGAGGAGCGCCGCGAGCGCCACCCGCCGCAGCCGCCGCCGGCCGCGGGCCAGCGCCTCGGGAAGCCAAGGGAAGGCGAGCAGCGTGACGAGCGGCAGGATCGCCGTCAGGTGGCGCGGGCCCCAGCAGTAGTCGGCGTGCCAGTGGCGGAACTTGGCGTTGAACAGCATCACCACGACGACGATCGCGCCGAGGAACAGCGTCTCGGTCCGTCGCCGGCGCAGCGCCGTCGCGGCGCCGAGGATCCCGAGCAGCGTGATCGGGGCGTAGAGGAGGATCGATTTACCGCTCGACAGAAAAAAGCCGTGCAGCCCGCCGAGGAGGTCTCCCGAGAAGATCCCGTCGGGAATGCGGTAGCCGCTGTCCCACCACGAGCCGGTCTTCAGGCGGTTGTGCCACAGCGCCACCGCGACGAGCTCGGCGAAGGCGACGACCCCGAGGAGCGAGCGCGCCAGCACCGCGCCGAGGCGCCCCTCCCGTCGGTGAACGACGACCAGGTAGGCGACGACCGCCGGCAGCGCGAGCACGTAGACCAGCTTCGCGTTCACCAAAAGGCCGCTCGCAAACCCCAGCCACCCCAGCGTCGCCACCGTCGGGCGCTCGCCGGCGGTGAGGGTGCGCTCGACGACCCACACAAGGAGGATCGTCTGCAGCGCCTCCGAGTAGGGCGACCGCCCGTAGATGAACGCGAACGTCCCGAACAGTGTGAGGACGACGCCCATCGCGGCCCACCCCGGCGTCGCGCCGCGCCGTCGGAGCAGCGTGAACAGGAGCGCCATCGCCCCCGCCATCCACAGCGCCGGCGCGAGGTGGGCGCAGAAGGCGTAGAGCGGCCGATCGGGCAGGAACGAGGTGCCCTTCAGCGCCCTGTAGGCGACGTAGCTCGGCACCATCCCGAACACGTTGCCGAGCGGGAAGACGCCGTACCGGCGCCCCTCGTGCAGCGAATAGAACCAGGGCGGCCCCGACGAGATCCCCACGTCGAGGCGGAAGTGCTCGACGAGGTTCTCGGTGGTGTCGTAGGTCACGTGCGAGTCGGCCCACGGCGGCTCGCGGCTCGTGAAGAGCAGCAACGTGAAGAAGACGAATGCGAAGATGCGGGCGGTCACGAGAGGGCGCCGAGCCTAGCACGGCGTTTTCGCGGCCGTCGTGATAGGGTGCGCACCCGATGAAGCTGGCCGCGACGCTGCGCGGACGGACCTACACGTTCGGCAGCCTCAACGAGGTGATGGCGAAGGCCAACGAGGAGAAGTCGGGCGACCGCCTGGCCGGCCTCGCTGCCGAGAGCGCCACCGAGCGCGTCGCCGCCAAGCTCGTGCTCTCCGAGGTCACCCTCGGCGACCTGCGCGAGAATCCGGCGGTGCCCTACGAGCGCGACGCGGTCACGCGCCTCATCCAGGACGACCTGAACTTACCCATCTTCAACGGCGTGAAGTCGTGGACCGTCGCCCAGCTGCGCGAATATGTGCTGGACGAAAAGACCACCGGCGCCGATCTCCTGCGCCTCTCGCGCGGCCTCACCAGCGAGATGATCGCCGCCTGCGCGAAGATCATGTCGAACCTCGACCTCGTCGTCGGGGCCAAGAAGATCCGCGTCGTCGTCCACGCCAACAACACGCTGGGCCTCGCGGGTCGGCTCGGCTTTCGCCTCCAGCCCAACCACCCCTCGGACGACGTCGACGGCATCCTGGCGTCGACGAAGGAGGGGCTCAGCTTCGGCTCGGGCGACGCGGTGATCGGCGTCAACCCGGTCACCGACAACGTCGAGCAGACGCGCAAGATCCTCGACGCCACCTGGCACTTCCTCCGCGAGTGGAAGGTGCCGACGCAGAACTGCTGTCTCGCGCACATGACCACGCAGATGCGCGCGCTCGAGGCGGGGGCGCACCTCGACCTCATGTTCCAGTCGATCGCCGGGACGGAGAAGGCGCTGCGCAGCTTCGGCGTCACCATCCCGCTCATCCAGGAGGCGTGGGACATGACCAAGCGGCTCGGGCAGGCGACCGGGCCCAACGTCATGTACTTCGAGACCGGGCAGGGCTCGGCGCTGTCGGCCGACGCGCACGAGGGCGTCGACCAGCAGACCTGCGAGGCGCGCAACTATGGCCTCGCGCGCCACTTCTCGCCGTTCCTCATCAACACCGTCGTCGGCTTCATCGGCCCCGAGTACCTCTACGACGCGCGCCAGATCACCCGCGCCGGCCTCGAGGATCACTTCTGCGGCAAGCTCCACGGGCTGCCGATGGGCTGCGACGCCTGCTACACCAACCACGCCGACGCCGATCAGAACGACCTCGAGAACCTCGAGATCCTGCTGGCGACGGCGGGCTGCAATTTCTTCATGGGGTTGCCGATGGGCGACGACGTGATGCTCAACTACCAGTCGACGAGCTTCCACGACGACGCCACGCTGCGGCAGGTGCTCGGGCTGCGCCCGGCGCCGGAGTTCGAGGCGTGGCTGGAGGAGCTCGGCCTCATGCGGGATGGGCGCTTGACAGAAAAGGCGGGGGACCCCTCGATCTTCGGGTGACGCGGCCGGTGTGGTACCATCGGCCATGCGGCTTCTCGCGTTTGTGATCACCTGCACAGTCGTCGCTGCTGCTCCCCGGGTGCGCGCCGAGGTGGACCCGAAGACGAAGCGCGCGCGCGTCCACCTGAAGGCGGCCATCGCCTACTACGACGAGGGGCGCTACGAGGACGCGGCCAAGGAGATGCAGGTCGCCTACGAGCTCAAGCCCGTCGCCGATCTGCAGTACAACCTGGCGCAGTGCTTCGAGCGGCTGAACCGCCTCGAGGACGCCGCGCAGAGCTACGAGCGCTACCTGGAGGGGCGCCCCGACGCGCCGGACGCGAAGTCGGTGAAGGCGCGCATCGACAACCTGCGCGACCGCGCCAAGGCGCTGGCCGCCGGGAGCGCCACGCCGCCGCCGGCGCCGCCCGTCGAGAAGGTGGTCTTCAAGACGATTGTCGTCTATCGCGATACGCCGCCACCGCCGGGGCGCGCGGCGCGCTGGGCGGCGAGCGGGCTGTGGGCGCTGGCCGTCGCGGGCGCGGCCAGCGGCATCGGCTTCGCGGTGGTCGCCAAGAACGCCGCCGACGACGTCACGCGCGCGGGCTCGACGGCGATGCCGCCCGAGGCCTCGACGCTGCGGGCCACCGAGGAGTCGGGGAAGACCGCGGTCATCGTGAGCGGCGTCAGCTTCGGCATCGGCGGGCTGGCGCTGATCGGCGGCGGCGTCCTCTGGTGGCTGGGCAAGAAGATCGACCGCGAGGCGCCGAAGGTGACGCTGGCGCCGTCGTGGTCGCCGACCGGCGGCGGGCTGGTCGTCGCGGGGGCCTTCTGATGCGCGCCGCCCTCGTCGCCGCCCTGCTCCTCGCCGGCTGCTACAGCCCCTCGGGGCCGTCGGGCGGCTACAGCTGCACCGCCGACACCTTCTGCCCGAAGGGGCTCACCTGCGAGTGCGGCCTGTGCGTGAAGTCGGCCGCCGACGCCGCCTGCTCGTTTTCGATAGACGCAAAACAGGGCGGCGCCAACCCGACGGTGAACGAGCACCAGAGCTTCCCGGTGACCATCCAGGCGCGCGCCAAGGACGGCTCGCCGGCGACGGGCTACAACGGCGTCGTCGACCTCGCCTTCTCGCTCCCCGACGGGCAGCGCTGGTGCGACGTCGAGCCGCGCACCGTCGAGGTGAAGGGCGGCACCGCGACGGTGATGGTGTCGCTCAACCGCGAGACCGTCCCGCCGCAATCGCCCCGCCTGCGCGCCGTCGCCGGGCAGGCCGAGGGGAGCTCGGGCCCGATCACCGTCAAGGTGGGCGCCTTCACGCGCGATCCGACGCCGGTGGTGGCGCCGGTCGACACCGGCGGCGCGTGGGGCTGGGCCAAGATCGCCGTCGGGCTGCCGTCGATCCTCGTCGGTCAGTCGGGCTACACGATGTACTTCAGCGGCGTCGAGAAGTCGGGGCCGCTCGATCCGCCGCGCTTCTCGATCGGCGTCGCCAGCTCGCCCGACGGCAAGACCTTCACCCCGACGGCCGCGCCGGTGATCCCGGGCCAGGCGAACGCCATCGTCTTCGCGCCCGCGGCCTACAAGAACCTGGCGAACAACAAGACCATCGTCGCCTTCGGCCTCTCGCAGTCGGCCGACATCCTCGGGGACGCCTCCGACATCAACCTCGCCGTCTCCCCCGACGGGATGACCAACTTCATGCCGAAGATGCCGTCGGTGCTGGACCACACGAAGTGCCCCGACTACTGCCGGCAGCGCCTCGACTTCCCGTCGGTGGTGACGCAGCGCGATCCCGACGCCCCGCCCGACGGCGGCGCCGGCGACGTGTCCTATCTGCTGTTCTTCTCGGGGACCGAGCCGCGCCGCAACACGCTCGGGCTGAACATCCCGGCGATCGGCCTGGCCACGTCGACGAACGGCACCGACTTCGTCCCCGAGCCGTCGCCGGTCCTGAACGGCGACATCGGCGGCGAGCAGTACCTGACCTCGCCGCAGGTCTACCTCGATGGGTCGGTGCTGAAGATGTACTACTCCTTCACGCGCCCGGCCGACTCCGTCGCCGGACAGACGTGCAACGCCAAGATCTCGATCGGCTACGCGACGTCGACGGACGGGCGCTACTGGGTGCGGTCGCCGTCGAACTCCACGCCGCCGATCGCCCAGGGGACGACCGGGTGGGACGCGCCGATCTACGCCTTCCTCGCCGGCGCGGTGGTGCCCGATCCGACGCAGCCGAACGGCGGCATCGTCCTTTACTACTCGACGATGCGCGAGGTCGACTTCGGGACGTTCGGCGGCAAGAAGTGCCTGCCGAACGGGATCGGTCGCGCGACGCGGATGTAGGAGCCAAACCGTCGCCGTTCGTGTTACACCATGCGCCAATGTCCCGCCCTTCGTCCGCCGCCGGACCGGCGACCATCGACCGCGAGCGCGTCGCCGAGCTCGTGCGGGCGACGCTCGCCGAGCTGAAGGGCGGTCGCGCCCCGCGCATCGGCCCGGCGCCCGCGTCGGCGAGCGAGCCGCTCTTGCTGTCGCCCGATCGCGGCGTGAACCTCGGCGCGCCCTTCGACGACGCGGCGATGAAGGGGATGCTGTCGGTGACGCCGGCGCGCATCGCCGTCGGGCGCGCGGGGACGCGCTATCGCACGAACACGCTGCTCCGCTTCCGCGCCGATCACGCCGCCGCCAAGGACGCGGTGATGAGCGAGGTCGACGTCAAGGTGATCGAGAAGCTCGGCGTCGTCGAGCTGACCACGCGCGCCAAGGACAAGCGCATGTTCCTCGAGCGGCCGGACGCGGGGCGCGCGCTCTCCGACGAGGCGAAGGAGATCGTCGCCTCGCGCCTGGCCCGCGCGCCCCAGGTCCAGGTGGCCTACGGCGACGGGCTCTCGGCGGCGGCGGTGAACGCGCACCTCGAGGCGTTCCACGGCGCGCTCACGCGCGAGCTGGCCGCGCGCTCGATCCGCGTCGGCACGCCGGTGTTCATCCGCCGCTCGCGCGTGAAGGTGATGGACGAGCTGGCGCGCCTCACCGACGCCGAGGCGTGCGTCTTCACCTGCGGCGAGCGGCCGGGCCTCGGCTTCGCCGACTCGCTGTCGTCGTACTACATCTACCGGCCGGCGAGCGGTGCCACCGACGCCGACCGCGAGGTGCTGTCGAACATCAACCCGCGCGGCGTCGAGCCCACCAAGGCCGCGGCCATGGTCGCCGACGCCTGCGTTCGAATTTTGCGAGACAAAAAATCGGGGGTCGTCCTGTGAGCTCATCCGCAGCACGCTTCACCTGCCCGGTGTGCGGCTTCGCCGAGCTGACCGAGCCGCACGTCGATCCGACGGGGTCGCCGACGTATTCGATCTGCCCCTGCTGCGGCACGCACTTCGGCGCCGACGACGTCGAGCAGACGCACGCCGAGCTGCGCAAGGCCTGGATCCAGACCGGCTGCGAGTGGTGGAGCCAGAACGAGAAGGCCCCCGAGGGGTGGGACGCGCGCGCGCAGCTCGAGAAGGCGGGGTTCGGGGCGGACCTTGGGAGCCAGCGCGTCTCGAACTGACGCGGCGGCGAAGGGGCTCGGGCTCGTCGACCTCGTCCCCATCGTCCCGAAGGCGCTCGCGGTGCGCGTCATCGCCGGCGTCGAGCCGGCGCTCGCCGCCCAGTGGGGGCTGCCCGACTGGGCGCGCTCGGCGGGGCTCATCACCTGCACCTCCGACGACGCGCTGTTCGTCGCGCTCGACGAGGGGACCAAGGCCGCGCCCGTCGAGGTGGCCTACGCGAGGTCGTTCTACGCCGGGTCGTCGTACCCGTCGGGGCCGCTCAGCGGCGAGGCGATCGGCGTCTATGCGGCGCGCGATCCCGACGAGATCCGCGTGGCGCTCGACGCCTGCGTGGCGACGCTCGCGCGCGAGGCCTGGTTCTACGCGGCCGATCGCGAGGGCAAGCTGGCCTTCTTCCCGCACGTGGTGCGGGCGACGGGGACCTACCTCTCGAAGCAGGCGGGCGTGCCCGAGGGGGCGCCGCTCGCGTATTTGATCGCGCCGCCGCTCGAGTCGATGGTGGCGCTCGACGCGGCGATGAAGGCGGCGCCCGTCGAGCTGAAGAGGTGGTTCGGTCCGCCGTCGGAGACCAACTACGGCGGCGCCTACCTCAGCGGCTCGCTCGACGCCTGCGAGTCGGCGGCGCGCGCCTTCGCCGCGGCCGTCGTCGAGGTGGCGCGGGCGCCGCAGGGCACCGGCGACGCGCGCGGCGCGGGCGACGCGCTGGGGGCGCGGCCGGGCGGGCCGGCGCCGTCGGGCAACTATCGCGTCCTGGCGACGGGCGAACGCCTCCGCGACAAGCCCGAGCACCTCACCCACCTCGTCGACGACGAGTCGCTCGTCGAGAAGACCCACCCGCGCATCGTCCTGCGCGGCAAGATCGATCTCCTGCAGCAGGTCGTCCTCGACGCGCAGTGCGCGGCCGACGCCGACGGCGCGCGCGGCCTCGTCGGCGAGCTGGGCGAGGCGCTCGAGCTCCTGCGCGCCTTCGTCGGCAGCGAGGTGACCGGGCGCCCCTTCCCGTCGTGGACGCTGGGCGGCCTGGGCGCGCCCGAGATCCGCTACGCGTCGCACCACACCTGGGAGCTCTTCGGCGTGCCGTTCATGTACCCGTCGGTGCGCCAGGGCCCCGTCGTCGCCAAGCTGCAGCTCGCCCGCGCCGTCGCCCGCGAGGCCGAGGTCGCGCTCTTCGCGGCGTTCCCCGAGCCGGACGATCGCTCGGACCTCAAACTATTTTGCAACCGGCTCTCGTCGGCCTTCTACCTCATGACCACCAAGTACGTCGCCGGCCGCTACGGCGGCCACGACCAGAAGGGTCCCGTGCGCGGCTGGAAGCCGCCCGCGAAGGAGTCGGCGAAGTGAAACACGTTCGCACGCGGCAGGCCGACAAGCTGGCCAAGATCTACGACGCCGAGATCCTCCCGATCTGGTCGCGGCGCTTCGGCAAGATGCTGCTGCGCGACCTCGCGCTGCCTCCGCGCGCGATGGTCCTCGACGTGGCCTGCGGCACTGGCTACCCGTCGCTGGAGATCCTCCGCCGCATGGACGGCGAGGGGCGCATCATCGCCATCGACCCCAGCTCGCCGATGCTCGACGAGGCGCGCATGAAGGCGGGGCCGCTCTCGGGCAAGCGCATCTTCTTCCGCTCGGAAAGCGCGCTGCCGCGCCTGCCCTTCGCCGACGACGTCTACGATCTGGTCGTCTGTAATGCTGCTTTACAGGAATTCGACGATCCCGAGCCGGTGATCTGCGACTTCGCGCGCGTCACCAAGCCGGGCGGGCGCGTCATCGTCACGCTGCCGCTCGCCGGCAGCTACCGCGAGTTCTTCGACATCTTCCGCGAGGTCCTGGTCAAGGAGGACCTCAAGGAGGCCATCGATCGCCTCGACGCCTACCTGGTGCGCTTCCCGCCGATCGAGCAGGCGCGCGCCTGGTTCGAGGACGCCGGCCTCGAGGACGTCGAGGTCGAGTACGACACCTTCACGCTGCTCTTCAAGTCGGGCCGCGAGTTCTTCTTCGCGCCGCTCATCGAGTACGGCCCGCTCGCCGAGTGGAAGGCCATCGGCGGCAAGGGCGAGGTCATGCAGAAGGTGTTCTGGGACGCGAAGGAGGCGATCGACAAGTACTTCGCCGGGTCGAGCTTCGCCGTCACCATCGAGGCCGGCTGCGTGCGCGGGCGCAAGGCGGCGCCGGAGGCGGGGCGCATCCTCGGCGCGCCCGGCGACGACGGCGACGACGGCGACGACACGCCCACCGGCGAGGTCGAGCTGGCCACCGGCGAGATCGAGATCGTCGAGCACGGCCGGCGCGAGCTCGGCGACGACGACGACGACGAAGATGGTATTTTGTGATGGACACGAAAGAGACCTACGAGGCGCTGGCCAAGGAGATCCTCGAGCACGATCGGCGCTACTACGTCGAGAACAACCCGACGATCGCCGACGTCGAGTACGACCGCCTCTATCGCCGGCTGCGCGAGCTCGAGGCGGCGCACGCCGACTGGGTCGTGCCCTGGAGCCCGTCCAAGCGCGTCGGGCACGAGCCGGTCAGCGACTTCCCGAAGGTCACGCGCGCCGTCCCGATGCTGTCGCTCGACAACACCTACGACGAGGCCGAGCTGACCGCCTTCCACGAGCGCGTGGTGCGCGGCCTCGAGGGGCGCGAGCCGGCGTACGTCGTCGAGCCCAAGATCGACGGCATCTCCATCGAGCTGCGCTACGTCGACGGCGAGTTCGTCCAGGGCGCCACCCGCGGCGACGGCGTCACCGGCGAGGACGTCACCCAGAACCTGCGCACCATCCGCGCGCTCCCGCTGCGGCTCGGCAAGCCCGTCACCGTCGACGTCCGCGGCGAGGTCTACATGGACCGCGCCGCCTTCGAGAAGTTCAACGCCGAGCGCGTGAAGGCCGGCGAGGAGCCGTGGAAGAACCCGCGCAACTCGACGGGCGGCAGCCTCAAGCTGCAGGACCCGCGCGAGGCGGCGAAGCGGCCGATGAAGCTCTTCACCTACGAGGTCGTGGGCGACGGGCCGGCCAAGACCCACTTCCAGCTCCTCGACTGGATGCGCGAGCTCGGGCTGCCGGTCTCGACGGACGTCGAGCGCGTCGAGGGGCTGCCGAAGCTGATCGCGGCGGTGAACGCCTGGGCCGAGCGCAAGATGACGCTGCCCTACGCCGTCGACGGCGTGGTGATCAAGGTCGACTCCATCGGGCAGCGGCGCGAGCTCGGAGCGACGGCGCGCGCGCCGCGCTGGGCGATCGCGTACAAGTTCCCCGCCGAGCAGGCGACGACCAAGCTGGTCAACGTCGAGTGGAACGTGGGGCGCACCGGCGCGATCACGCCGCTCGGCTTCTTCGAGCCCGTCGAGCTCGCCGGGACGACCGTCAAGCGCGCGTCGTTCTTCAACGCCAACCAGATTGCGCGGCTCGACGTGGCGATCAACGATCGGGTGCTGATCGAGAAGGCCGGCGAGATCATCCCCTACGTGATCACCGTCGTCGAGCGCGGCGCCGATCGCCGCCCCGTCGTCGAGCCCACGCACTGCCCGAGCTGCGGGACGGAGCTCGTCCGCGAGGAGGGCCTCGTCGCCCTCATGTGCCCGAACCGCTTCGCCTGCCCGGTGCAGCGCGCGCGGTCGATCGAGTTCTTCGCCCACCGCGACTCGATGAACATCGAGAACCTCGGGCCGGCGCTGGTCACGCAGCTCGTCGACAAGGGGCTCGTCGAGGACGTGGCCGATCTCTACACGCTCACCGTCGAGCAGCTGATGGGGCTCGAGCGGATGGGCAAGAAGAGCGCCGAGAACGTCGTCGCCAACGTGCGCTCGTCGAAAGAGAACGCCACGCTGACGCGGCTCCTCACGGGCCTGGGGATCCCCGGGATCGGCGAGGAGTGGGCGCGGCAGGCGGCGCAGCGCTTCCGGTCGCTCCAGGCGATGATGGCCGAGGCGCCGGAGTCGATCCGCGCGGCGCTCGCCGAGATCCACGGATTTGGTGTCAAGCGCGCCAACGCCATCGCCGACTTCTTCGCCGAGCCGCGCAACCGCGGCGTCCTCGACAAGCTGGTCGCGCGCGGGGTCTCGCCCGTCGAGCCGATCGTCGAGCGCTCGGGGCCGCTGGCGGGCCTCCGCTTCTGCATCACCGGGACGCTGTCGAAGCCGCGGAGCGACGTGCAGGAGACGATCGAGCGGGCGGGCGGCGTCTTCGACAAGAGCGTCAAGAAGGGGACGCACTACCTGGTCGCGGGCGCCGACGTCGGCGAGACCAAGCTGAAGGACGCGCAGAAGAAGGGGACGCGCGTCATCGACGAGGCGCAGCTCGAGACGCTGCTGCGCGGCGAGCAGCTCCCGCCGCCATGAGGCGGTTTGTTGTCTACTCGTTGATCGCGCTCGGCGGCGCCGCCGGGGTCGCGCGCGCCGACGACGACACGCAGTGGGGCGCGCCCATGACCGGGCCCTTCTCGTCGCCCGAGGAGCTGTGCGGCGCGATCAAGAGCTGCGGCGAGGGGACGCGCGCGCACGGCGCCTGCGGGCAGCCGGCGGTGAAGGGCGTGCTCGCGCCCGGCGGGCTCCTCGAGGATCTCCGTATTCAGACGGTCGACTGCCGCTTCCCCGACGACAAGAGCGGCTACGTGGTGCCGCGTCTCCTCGCGCGCACGAGCGCCGGCTGGTTCGCCACCGACGGGTTCGCGCGCGCGGTGCACGACCAGCAGGGCTGTAGCGATCGGGTCACCGTCGTCGAGCGCGCCTTCCGCGACGTCGACGCCGCGCCCGGCGAGGAGATCACCGTCCGCCTGCGCGTCGAGACGAATTGCGGTCAGGGCAAGTCGGCGTCGCGCCAGGTGAGCGAGTCGCTGGTGGTGCTCGCGCCCGCCGGCGGCAGCGAGAGCCCGCGCGCGACCCCGCCGGTGCTGCTGAGGTCGGAGGTGCGCCCGCGCGGCGGCAAGCCGACGATCGCGCAGCTCGAGGCGCGCTTCGACGGCGGCGCGCTCGTCGTCGAGCCGGTGAGCACCCAGCAGACGCCGGAGACGCGCGCCACGATCGGGCGCCACCCGCTCACGCTGCGCGCGACGCCGCCACCTCGGAGATGAAGCGCGCGGCCAGCTCCCAGGCGCGCCGCCCCGCTTTCGCGTCTAGCACGAATCCCATGTGCGACGGCCCGTCGCGCAGCACCTCCACGCGCGCCCCCGGCACCGCCGCCATCAGTGCCCGCACGTCGCCCGGCGGCGAGTAGAGCCGGTCGCCGTCGGAGGCCACCGCCAGCGTCGGCACGCGTACCCGCCCGAGCGCCGCGAAGTAGTCGAACCCGTCGCGGGCGTGCCACCGCGCGCGCCGCGTGTTGCGCATGAACTGCGTGAGGTACGAGCGCGACTCGTCGTCGGTGCCCATGCGGAGGAGCCGCACCGGCAGCCGCCCGGTCACCGCCAGCGCGAGGTTCCCGACGAGCTCGATGGGGACCTGCTTCTGCGCCCAGGCGATCGGCCGCCGGCGCCAGGTCGGGTTGGAGACGTTCCCGGCCAGCATGACCAGCCCGTCGAGCGCCAGCCCGGGGTGGCGCGCCAGGTGCGCCAGCGTGACGTGCCCGAACAGCGAGTGGCCGAGCGCGACGACGGGCAGCCCGGGGAAGCGCTCGCGCGCGAAGCCGACCAGCGCCGGGACGTCGTGCTCGACGAGGTCGTCGTAGCTCCAGTCGGCGCCCTCGTGCGCGCGCGGGCCGCTCTTGCCGTGGCCACGCAGGTCGCACCAGACCACCGCGAATTGCTGCTCGACAAGAAATGACACCAGCCCGCCGCGCCGGGGCCGATCGAGCGTGCGCCGATCGACCATCATCGCGTGCCCCGCCACCACGACGGCGCGCGGCGGCCCGGCCGGCAGGCGCACGCTCCCGCGCAGGCGCCATCCGTCGCTGCAAACGACCTCGCAGGCGATCTCGTCGCTCATCGGTGCACCGTCCACGCTATCATCGGACGTCGTGGCGCAGGAGAGTCCAGTCGCCGACATCGAGCGGCGCGTCGCCGAGATGATCGGCAGTCTCATGGAGTTCTGGGGGTTCAAGGCGGTGCACGGCCGCATGTGGACGGTGCTGTACCTGTCGCCCGAGCCGCTCAGCGCCGCCGAGCTCGGCGAGCGGCTGGCGCTCTCGACGGGCGCGGTGTCGATGGCGCTCGCCGATTTACAGAAATGGGGCGTGGTGAAGAAGGCCTGGCGCCCCGGCGAGCGCCGCGACTACTACGAGCCGGAGACGTCGATCTGGAAGATGGTCTCGCGCGTCTTCCGCGAGCGCGAGCTGACCACCGTCCGCGAGGCGATCGGTGCGTTCGAGGCGGCGCTCCGCACCATCGCCCAGGCGCGCCCGAAAGCGTCCACCGAGGACAAGCGCCTCCTCAAGTTCATCGAGGGGCGCATCCAGTCGCTGCTCACGCTCAGCCGGATCGGCGAGTCGCTGTTGTCACTCCTCGTCGCTGGCGCCCCGATCGATCCGAAGCCGATCAAGGCCATGTTCGAGCCCGAGGAGTAGTGATAGGTTCCTTCCCGAACACGGATGCCCAAGGTCATCTATCACGACTCCGAGGGAGTCGACCGCACGGTCCCCCTCGGCTCCGACCCCGTCCTGATCGGTCGCGCGACCGAGTGCCACATCCAGACGCAGGACGCGATGGTGTCGCGTCGTCACGCGCGCATCACCTGGGACGGGAACTACTGGATCGAGGACCTCGGCAGCTCGAACGGCGTCTACGTCGGCACCGAGCGCGTGCAGCGCGCCCCGTTCCGCATCGGCGACACGATCACCTGCGGCAGCCTCGTGCTCAAGATGGTGCCCGACACCGCGCCGCGCGCGTCGCAGCCCGGCACCGGCGCCGCGCCGGGGGGGACGCCGCCGATGGGCGCGCCCTCGCTGCCGTCGACGGTGCCGCCGCCCGTCGCGCCGCCGCGCACGACCGCGCCGAACGCCGCGCCCCCTCCGGCGGCGCCGCTCCCGTCGTACGGCGCGCCGCCGCCCTACCCGGGGCCGCCCGCAGCGACGGGGCCGCGCACCGCCGCGTTCGACGCCTCCGGCAACATCATCCCGCAGGGCGCGCCGCCTCCCGTCGCGCCGCCTCCCGTCGCGCCGCCGCCGGTCGCGCCGCCGCCCGTCGCCGTGCCTCCGCCGGCCGCGGTCCCGTCGGGGCCCTCGGGTCCGTCGGCGGCCGAGCTCGAGAGCGAGCGGCGTCGTCGCATCCAGGCCGAAGAGGCGCTCCTCGCCGCCGAGGAGCGCGCCCGCATCGCCGAGACGCGCGCGAAGGAGGCCGAGGCCGCGGGCAAAGAGGCGATGCTCCTCAAGCGTCGCGTCGACCAGCTCACCGCCGACCTCAAGCGGATGCGCGGCGGGCAGGCCCCCGACGGTAGCGCTGGCGGCGACGACGGACGCCTCGCGGCCGCCGAGGCCGAGCGCGATCAGCTGCGTGCGCGCGTCGCCGAGCTCGAGCGATCGGGCGGGCGTGGCGGCGGCGGTGGCGGTGGCGGTGGCATCAGCACCCAGGCCGCCGATACGCTGGTTCTGCTCAGCGACGCGCTCGCCGAGCTGCGCGCGTCGATGCGCGCGGCCAATGACGAGGCCGCCCTCCTCACCGCCCCGCGCGAGTCGGTCGAGGTCATCGGCGACGCCCTCCGGACCGCGGCCGAGCAGCTCGAGACCGCCCGTGAACGCCTCCGCACGCTCGGCAAGCTCCTCGGCGTATCGTAGTCGCCTCGTCACCGTTCATCCCACATCCACCTTCATGTGTGTAATCCAGCGTACGCTTCGCTGACGACGAATAACCGTGACGAAACCGTCACTTACTGGTTGACACGACGCGTTGCCTTGAGCACATTGCCGCACATCTCGAGGTGACCCATGGCACGTTCGTTTCTTCTCTCGTGGGTTCCGGTGGTGTCGGCGGTGGTGTCGATGACCGGGTGCTCCGACCAGTCTCCCGCACCGACGGGTGTGAACCTCACGCAGCCGGCGGTCGTGACCGCGCACGCGCCGGACGCCATCAGCCACATCGACGTCGTCGCCGCGGGCAACCTCTCGAAGACGCCGTCGCCGCTCACGCTCCCCTTCACCGGTCTCGCGCTCGAGGTGAAGACCGGCGCGCACCCGCAGCTCACCAAGCTCGAACTGCCGATCGGTGACGTTTCGCTCTCGGCGGAGACGCTGCCGCCGAACGGCCTTCGCCTCCACGACGTCGCGCTCGGCATCGCCGAGCCGGTCCACGCCGAGATCGTCCACGCGCAGCCCGATGCGCTCGAGCTGACGGTGCGCGCGCCGCTGCGCCTGCAGTGGTCCATGGAGCTCTCCGACGGCTCGCTCTACAAGCTGGGCCCGGCGCCGACGACGCCGCTCGACATCGACGTGAAGATCGTCGGTGGCGTCGGCGGTGCGGCGCCGGTCGCGACGGTGAGCACGCGCTGTAGCGGCACCTGCTGGTCGCTGAAGGGCATCGCCGATCTGCGCGACGGGGCGCTCTACCTCGAAGCGGGCGTCGACGTCGCGCAGTAGTCCCGCACCGCGCCCGGCGCGCGTGATACCGTCGCCGGATGCGGTCGTCGCGCGCGCTGTGGTCGTTCGCCGGGGTGGGGCTGCTCGCCTGGACGCTCGGCGCCGCCGCCGTCTCGTGCGGCGACTCGTCGTCGCTGCCCGGGTCCGACCTCGGCGTCGGTGATCTCGCCGAGACACCCGCCGACCTCGCCGCGACGGGCCCCGACCTCCGCCCGCCGCCCGATCTGCAGTGCGGCGGTCCCGAGTACTTCGTCGGCTTCGGCCTCCTGCCGACGGAGCAGAAGATCGAGTGCCGCTGCGGCTGCGTCATCGATCGCTTCGCCAACAACGTCATCTCGGGCTTCTGGGGCACGCCGGTCATCGAGACCGCGACGCTGACGCCGACGCTGAACGGCCTGGTCGTCAACGTGTCGCCCGGCGACGGCGGCGCCGGTGTCGGCGCGCTCAGCTCGGCGGCGGGCGTGATCCCCTTCTACCTCTCGGGCGACTTCGACCTCTCGGTCGACTACGAGCTCCCCGACGTCATCCCGCCGGACACGCACGCCATCCTTCGCGTGGCCATCGGCGGCACCAGCGTCTACGTCATCGAGCGCGAGCGCGGGATCGACGGCGTCGAGCGCTACAAGGCGACGCTCGGCGGCGTGGCGCCGATCTCGCGGGCGACGACGGCGCGGACCGGGACGCTGCGGCTCGTGCGCACGGGGTTCACCATCCGCGCCGAGGCCGATGGGCAGCTCGTGTCGCAGTTCGGCGGCTCGACGCTCGAGCGGCTGCCGATCCTCGTCACGACCGGCGTCTCGCAGGCGGGCTGCGACGTCGCCGGCGGCGCGCGCCCCGACGCGGGGAGCTGCTCGGCGACGGTGGTGTGGCGCAACCTGCAGCTGCGCTCGGGCACGATCGTCGATCGCCGCTAACGAAACACGCTAGACAGGAATTCGCGCATCGCGGCGGCGAAGGCGGCCGGCTGCTCGACGGCGGTGAGGTGGCCGGCGCCGGGGAGCTCGACGAGCGCGGCGCCGCGGATGGCCGTCGCCAAGGCCCGCGCCTCGGCGGGCGGCGTGATCGCGTCGGCCGCGCCGACGAGCACCAGCGCGGGCACCTCCAGCGACGGCAGGAGCGCCGTGCGATCGGGGCGATCACGCAGCGCGAGGAGCGCCGCCCGCAGCGCCTCGGTCGGCTGCGCGTCGGCGAGCTCCTGCAACGTGGCGCGCACCTCGTCGGGACAGTCGGGCGCGACGAGGCGATCGAGGAGCGGTCCGAGGAACGCCGCGCGCTCGCCCCGCGCCAGCGCCGCCCGCCCGTCGTCGCGCCCGGCGCGGGCCTGCTCGCCGTCGGGGGCCGCGCGGGTATCGCACAGCGCGAGCGCGCCCACGCGCCCCGGGTGGCGCGCCGCCATCGCCAGCGCGACGTAGCCGCCCATCGACAGCCCGACGACGGCCGGGCTCACCACGCCGAGCGCGTCGAGCCGCGCCACCACCGCGTCCGCCGCGTCGTCGACGGTCCAGCCCCCGTGCGGCAGCGGGCTCTCGCCGAAGCCCGGCAGATCGACGGCGATCACCCGCACCTCCGACGACAGCGCAGGCGTGACCGCGCGCCACATGCGGCGGTCGAGCGGGAACGCGTGCAGCAGCACCACCGCCGCGCCCGACCCGCTGACCTCCGCGGCGAGCATCAGCCCTCGCCGATCGGCGCCGCGGGCTCGACGGCGCGCTCGCTCACCACGGTGTCGTCGTCGAGCCGCAGCGCCGTCAGCGCGCGTCCCCAGACGCACCCCGTGTCGAGCCCGACGACGTCGGCGCCGCGATAGAGGCCGAGCGCCGACCAGTGGCCGAACACGATCAGCGCGTCGTGCGTGCGCCGGTCCGGCGTCGCGAACCAGGGGCAGAGCCCGGGCGGCGCGCGATCGGGCGGCCCGTCGTAGTCGGACACGCGCCCGCGCTCGTCGAGCATGCGCAGCCGCACGAACGCCTGCAGCGCCTCGCCGCGCGCCCCGCCCCGCTCGCGCAGGAGCGCCGCCGCGTCGTCGCGCGACCCGGCCAGCGTCGCCTCGAGCGCCCGCGCCTCGCGCGCCGCGTCGTCGAGCGACCACCACGGCAGCAGCCCGGCGTGCACCATCGCCACCCGCCGCTCGCCCACCTCCTCGACGTGGAGCAGCGGCCGCGCCCGCAGCCAGTCGACCAGCTCGGCGCCGTCGTGCGCGCGCAGCACGTCGTCGAGGGTGTCGCGCCGCTTGGGCCCAGCGACGCCCAGCGCCCGCGCGATTAAATGTAAATCATGATTCCCGAGGACGCAGACGGCGCGATCCCCGAGCGCTCGCGCCCAGCGCAGCACTTCGAGCGAGCGCGGCCCGCGGTTCACCAGATCGCCGACGAGCCACACCCGATCGCGCGCCGCCGAGAAGTCGACGCGGACCAGGAGGCGCATCAGCGTGTCGAAGCAGCCCTGGACGTCGCCGACTACCCAGGTCGCCACGCCCGCCTCTTGGCCTTGTGCGGCTGCGACTGCGAGGGCGGCTGCGGTCGCTTGGCGTGGCCATGCCCGTGCCCGTGGCCGCGCGGCGCCGGCGGCACCAGGTGCTCGGGGCCGTTGCCGATGAGGTCGGTGCGCCCCGCCAGCGTCAGCGCCTCGCGTACGAGGTCGTGCTGCTCGGAGTTCCAATAGAGGAGCAGCGCCTTCTGCAGCCGCTTCTCGCGGAGCCCGTGCGCCGTGTAGACCGGCTTCATCGTGATCGGGTCGAGCCCCGAGTGATACATCGTCGCCGCCAGCGACATCGGCGTCGGGATGAAGTCCTGCACCTGACGCGGCCGGTACCCGCGCGACTTCAGATAGACGGCGAGCTCGATCATGTCCTCGAGCCGCGAGCCCGGGTGGCCGCTGATGAAGTAGGGGACGAGGTACTGCTCTTTACCCGCGTCCTCGGACGCGCAGCGGAACTGATTGGCGAAGCGGTCGTAGCTCTCGATGCCCGGCTTCTTCATGAGCCGCAGCGTCTCCTCCGAGACGTGCTCGGGCGCCACCGAGAGCTGGCCGCCGACGTGATACTTGGTCAGATCGGCGAGGTACTCCTGCCCGCGCTCCCCATCGACGACGAGGTCGGTGCGCACGCCCGAGGCGACGTGCACGTGGCGCACGCCCGGCTCCTCGCGCACCCGCTTCATGAGGTCGATGAGCGGGCCGTGATCGGTCTTCAAGTGCTCGCAGATCCCGGGGTGCACGCACGAGAGGCGCCGGCACTTGGACTCGTACTTCTCGTCCTCGCAGCGCATCGCGTACATGTTCGCCGTCGGGCCGCCGAGGTCCGAGACCACGCCGCGGAAGTCGTCCATGCGGCGCATCGCCCGCAGCTCGCGCAGCACGCTGTCGGCGCTGCGGTTCTGGATGACGCGCCCCTCGTGCTCGGTGATCGAGCAGAATGTGCAGCCGCCGAAGCAGCCGCGCATGATGACGAGCGAGTGCTTCACCGTCTCGAAGGCGGGCACCGGCGCGTCCTTGTACATGGGGTGCGGCGCGCGGTTGAACGGCAGATCGTAGATCTCGTCCATGTCCGCGGTCTCGAGCGGGAGCGCCGGCGGGTTGAAGTAGACGCCGCCGAGATCGAAGCGATCGCGCTGCAGGAGCGGCCGCGCGTTGTACGGGTTGGTCTCGAAGTGGAGCGCGCGCGACGCGAGCGCGTACTTGTGCTTGTCCTCGCGCACCTCGGCGAACGACGGCAGGATGATCACGCGCCCGTCGCCGACGTGCTCCGACGGATAGGCGGCGAAGGCGTCGGCCTCGCCGCGCGACACCGGGAAGGCGGTGCCGCGCACGTCGCGCAGGCGGTCGACCGTCTCGCCAGCGTGGAGGCGGCGCGCGATCTCCCAGATGGGCCGCTCGCCCATCCCGAAGACCAGCAGGTCGGCTTTGCTGTCTAGCAGAATCGATCGCCGGACGGTGTCCGACCAGTAGTCGTAGTGGGCGATGCGGCGCAGCGACGCCTCGATGCCGCCGAGGACGATGGGGACGCCGGGGAAGGCCTCGCGCACGCGGTTGGCGTAGACGATGGTCGCGCGGTCGGGGCGCATGTCGCGCGTGCCGCCGGGGGAGTACTGATCCTCGCCGCGGTTCTTCTTCTGCGCGGTGAGGCGGTTCAGCATCGAGTCCATGTTCCCGGCGGAGACGCCGACGAACAGGCGCGGGCGCCCCATCACCGTGAAGGCGTCGGTGGAGCGCCAGTCGGGCTGGGCGATGAAGCCGACCTTGAAGCCGCGCCCCTCGAGGAAGCGGGCGATGAGCGGCGGGCCGAACGCCGGGTGATCGACGTAGGCGTCACCCGACACGATGAGGATATCGAGCTCGTCCCACCCGCGCGCGTCCATGTCGGCGCGCGAGACGGGGAGGAACGGGTGCTCGTAGCGCCCGCGGCGCAGGGGGACGACTTTCGACATCGGCTGTAAGGGACCGAAAATTCAGGTCCAGAGCCGCTGTGTAGCGCCCCCTGGTGTCGGGCGCAAGCTGTAGCGGCGAAGCGACAGGGCGGGGCGAGGCGACCCCGGCGGCGCGCACGAACCCCGCGTCCGGCGCGTGGCGGACGCTGGCACGCCAGGTGCGATGGGGGGTGACATGCGTCTCGGTCGGGTCTGGCTCCTCATCGCGCTGGGGGTCGGCGGCTGCCTGCCACCGCCGCGCGCCGTCGACGACAAGGAGGTCTCGGTCGACGGCGGCGTGGCGACGACGGGCGGCGTGGTGGTGACCCCGACGCGCGGGCAGCTGTTCGAGCACGCCAGCGAGACGTCGTTCGTGGTGCGCGGCCTCGCCGTCGAGCCGAGCCTGCCGCTCGCGGTGCTGCGCCTCGCCCCCGACGGCTCGGAGCAGGTGATCGCGACCGGCACGAGCGACGCGTCCGATCACGGCGACGGGTACCTCTTCGGCGTGCGCGTCCCGGCGCTCCGCGACGCGTGGCCGGCGGGCGGGCTCGTGCGGCTGCGCGTCGTCGACGGGCGCGGGCGGCACGTCGGGGTGATGGAGCGCGACGATCGCCCCTGCCTGTCGTGCGGCGTCGACGCGCCGCTCACGCTGGTGAGCGCGCCGGCGCTGGACCGCGTCGACGGCGCGAGCCGCTACCTCGACCTGAAGGGGCGCGCCTCCGTCGAGGACACGCAGCGCTACTACGCGGTGGCCGATCTGCCGGAGAGCCTCGACGACTTCAAGGCGCGCTACTTCGCCGACGCCGACGACGAGGCGGTGGCGGTCTATTACAACGCGGGCGATCTGGCGATCGGGCGCGAGCTCCACTGTGCGTCGTTCCCGACGGCGGCGGGGCGCGGGCGGGCCTGCTACGTGGCGAACTACGGGCAGTTCTCGGAGGACGCGCCGCTGGCGTTCGATCTCGCGACGAAGGGCGCGGCGACCGCCACGCACGACGGGTCGTTCGCGACGGTGGCGATGGTCTATCGCCCGCCCGTCGACGCGCCCAACGCGGTGTCGTTCGTGGTCTATTCGTCGACGGGATCGCGGCTCGTTCAGGCGCAGCTCGATCGGCTCGGGGACAACGACACCGTCCCGGCGAACTGCCTCAATTGCCACGGCGGCTCGTCGACGTACGACGCCGCGCGCGGCGAGGTGCGCAACGCGCGCTTCCTGCCGATCGACCCGGGGGCGGTGAAGTTCCTCCGCGCCGACGGGTACGGCGAGGTCGATCAGGCCGAGGGGGTGCGACGGCTGAACGCGCACATCGCCGAGGCGGGGCTGACGCCGTCGGCGCGCGCGCTCGTCGAGCGGTGGTACGCGCCCGAGGGGCTGAGCGCGCCGGGGGCGCGGCCGCGGCGCGAGAACGGGCTGCCCGCCGAGTGGGACGTGTCGCCGCTGGCGCGCGCCGCCTATCGCGACGCCATCGCGCCCGCCTGTCGGAGCTGCCACCTGTCGATGACCGACGGGCGCGACGGGCGGGCGGCGCTCGACTTCGCCGACGCGGCATCGACGCTGGCCGCGGGGCCGCGCATCGTGCGCGCGCTCTGCGGGGCGGCCGATCTGCCGCCCGCGCGACGGATGCCGAGCTGCGAGGTGGCGGCGCACTCCTTCTGGAGCGGGCCGGGGCGCGCCGCGCTGCTCGACTTCGTCGGAGATCGCGGAGCCTGCGCCCCGTCGGCGCCGTGAGGGACGACTACTGCGGCGGCGTGCCGGCGGCGCGGAGCTTCGTGCACTCCTCGCAGGGGCAGTTCGCGCGCAGATCGCGAAAGTTGTAGATGCCGGTCTGGTGTCCGTCGGACCAGTCGACGTTGATGGCGTAGTTGCCGACGAGCTTGATGGCGCGCGCGCGCACCGTCGGCGGGACGGTCGCCGGGTCGAGGAGCGGCTTGCCGGTCATCTCCTCGACGCACGAGGCGCAGCGGCAGCGCAGGCGCAGCTCGCGCGCCGGATAGACGGTGCGGTGCTCGTCCTCCCAGACGAGCGTGATCGTCGAGCGCAACAGGCCCACGATCTCGACGGGCATCGGCATGCGGTGAACATGGCATAGTTGCGCCGGTGATGACCACTCGCGCGGCGCGAATCGCAGGGGGGCTGTATGGGTTGCTCGTCGGGGATGCCCTCGGCGTGCCCTACGAGTTCCACCGCGCCGAGACGCTGCCGCCGCCCGAGGAGATCGACTACGAGCCGCCGCCCGGGTTCCGGCGCGCGCACCCGTCGGCGCCGGCGGGGACCTGGTCGGACGACGGCGCGCAGGCGCTGTGCCTGCTGGCGTCGCTGCTCGAGCGCGGCGGGCTCGACGTCGACGATCTCGGGCGCCGGCTGGTGCGCTGGTACGACGAGGGCTACCTCGCCGTCGACAACGCGGTCTTCGACGTGGGGATCCAGACGCGCCGCGCGATCGAGGCGATGCGCGCGGGCAGGCCAGCGATCGCCGCCGGGCCCGACGGGGAGCGCGAGAACGGCAACGGCTCGCTGATGCGCGTCCTGCCGCTCGCGCTGTGGCACCGCGGCGACGACGCGAGCCTGGCGCGCGACGCGGCGCTGCAGTCGCGGGTCACGCATGGCCACGTGCGCTCGCAGGTCTGCTGCGCGCTCTATTGCCTGTGGGCGCGCCGCGTCCTCGACGGAGAGCGCGACGGCTGGGCGGCGGCGGTGGCGGCGGCGCGCGGGCTGTGGGCGTCCGGCTCCGTCGAGCGCCGCGAGCTCGACGAGGTCATCGCGCCCGACGGTCCGCCGGCGCGCGGGCCCGGCTCGGGCTACGTGCTGCACACGCTGCGCGCGGCGCGCTGGGCCGTCGCCGAGGGCGGGGACTATGCGGGCGTGGTGCGGGCGGCGATCGGGCTCGGCGACGACACCGATACGACGGCCTGCGTGGCGGGCGGGATCGCCGGGCTGCGCGATGGCGTCGACGGCATCCCGGCGCGCTGGCGGCGCGATCTGCGCGGGCGCGCGCTCCTCGAGCCGCTCGTCGAGGCGCTCTTGCGTCGCGTGGGTGAAGGCGCATGAGACTTCCTGTGTCAACCCCTGCGTCACGCGGCAGCGAGGAACCGCTTCGCACCACCGTGAAGGCTCGGGTCGTAGGCCGAGCGCGAAGACCAAGTGCGCCACAGGACGCGCACCCAGG